>Ga0209611_10006053_pt1 | contig 20025 bp, 22 predicted proteins | sample S1TSphgellanicum_3_FD_187693 | JGI IMG/M metagenome (GOLD analysis project Ga0209611, IMG submission 187693) | Host-associated microbial communities from peat moss isolated from Minnesota, USA - S1T2_Fc - Sphagnum magellanicum MG (SPAdes) (version 2) | ecosystem: Host-associated > Plants > Peat...
CCCAACTAATTAAGGTTACAATTTTTTTACCCTATTTATGACCAAATTTAAGGTTATGGTGCTATGTTTTCTTTATTTAACAAATACTTTTATTATATACCCTTAATGACCATACCTTCTTGCAAATCCATATTAATTAGTTGGGGTGCAAGTTTTGATGGGTTTTTTATTAATGGACCATTTGATTGGCCTATCATCAAAAAATTATGAAATTCCCACTTCCTTAAAAAATTCGTACATGGTTTTACATTTACATTGTTTTACATAGCCATGTAAAATCATATAAACATGTTTATTTTTACACTTACATTTACATGTTTTTACATAACCACGTAAAACCACATAAATGTAATTATTTTTACATTTACACTTACATGGAGTGTAAATAAATTTCATCATAGGATTTACACTTACACAAGGTGTAAGTCCCAAACCATTTGCACACACAACACTAGTTTTTACCTTACAAACAAACTAGATATTCCCACAACAATAGTTGTAAGCAATAAAAATCACATGAGATAGTAAGAAAACGTGATCAATGACAATTGATTATGTTTACAAGGCCTTCTTTAGAAATCGATGTCCTCCACCAAATTGCACTTGAAATGTCATAGTGTTTCTAACTTTTTTGGAAGTGTGGCCCTTTGGGTGTGTTCATTTTGCTTGATGATGTTACATTGCCATTGCAAACCCACATTGACATCCCTTTGGAAATGCTTTCAACTAGTAATCAACAAAAGTTATTGTGATTATGCAAAGGACCTTGCCAAGGTATCCAAAAGATTGATGAATCCAACAAACCCAAAACCTTAAATGATCAAACTTGCAAAGTTTAGAACTTGTATATTTCCCATATGATAGATTCTCTATGCATTTTGCCCTTGTGTGATCGTGCTAGTTGATTTTATGTACATGGTAAAGAACAATTTTGGAACTCTTCCTAGGTTTGAAGGCTAGCCAATAGCAATAGCTTAAGAGCGAAGACCAAGGAATAGTTGAAAAAAAGTTCCTTAACTAACATAAATAACTTTCCAAGTTTTAAGAACTTGTCTTGATTCTCATCAAAATTCAAACTAGGTAAGTTGGTATTCAATACCTTACCCATGACCCAACCCTTAACCCAACTAGTTAGTTGGATAAAAAAATCAATGTCCAATCTACTACACTAATCAAATTGGGATCTTTCACAAATGGCTTTTTATTTTGAAAGGATATTTTTCTACCAAGGGAGGTGATTAAAAATGCATGGAATTTTGTCAAAAAATTCTTTATGTTTTTCTATCACATTGCTATTTTTTGGGGTTGCCATATGCACGATGTCATGATATTCGTTCACATGATGTCATTGTTTTTCCTTCCTTTAAAAAAATATATCATGTTTATAACTATCTTGAAATACAGGTGCACCAAGGACAAAGGTTTTAAATATTTACAATAAAAAAAATACAAGCTTTCATCACAAAATCATTGTCAATCAAAGCCTATTCTACAAGTTTTTTTTCATTAAAATTATTGGCAATTTTACTAAAGAAAGTTAAAGATTAATTATTCAGAGAATTTTGAAACTTTAAATATTTTTATTTAAATAAAATATAAATTTAATAATTTTTTATTTAGATAATTTACAAAATATAAAATTAATACTATCTAGTGAAAATATATAATTTCTCATTCTAGAGAATTTCATATCACCAAAGTCCAATGCCATGGATAAATCTCAAATTTTATCTAGTGGAATATTTTGAAAACCTTCATTTTACGGGGAAGCCAAACTTCATCATCCCAATCTCACAATCTTTCTAATTTTTAAAAAAAAATTTCAATTCATGTTATGTTAAATTATAGTATTTAGATAATAATAAGTTAAAAAATATATTACAATATTTAACAGCTTGATAAATTACAAAGTCAACCATTTAGAAAAATTACCACCCATAATAATTATAATACTAGTTGAAAAATCTTAAAATTTTTATCAATAAATTTATATTTTAAAAATGTCTTTATTTTATTGGGAAGCCAAACTCCATCCCACTTTCAAAAAAAATTACATGTTATTAGGGTTTGGTAGGTTTGTGAGAATTTTAGAGGAGCAATAGAAACCCTAGAAAAGCCCCCATCATTTTTTTGCAATGTTCACCACAATAGGGTTGTGTGTAGGCTTGAAGATTATTTAATTATTTAATTATTTATTTTGTGCACACTAATTTGGGATTGCTAGATTTGATGATTTGAGTTTATTTTCTTAATTATCTTGACCGATAATTATCTACATACTTCTTTAGTTTAACTAAAAGTCTATAATATTTAATATTTATTTATTTATTTATTTATATATAAACAGGGTTCTAACACATTACTTGTGCACTTTTATTCTAAAATTCCAATTTGACACTTTTGCAAGAGTGTTTTTAAAGTTAAGAAACCCAGGAAATAATAATAATAATAATAATAATAAAATTTAAAATTTTATTTTAAAAAAAAAACAAACAAACCCCAAACCCTCAAGAAAAACCCAAAAAAGAAAAAAAGAAAAAAAAAAAACTCGCCCAATTTTGCTTTGGCAAGTTTTCAGGTCAGAAAATCCCAAGCCTTTTTTCTCGTCCTGGAATCCCACCAGCAACAGCAGCGACGAGGAAGAAGACGACGAAGAAAATTCTTCCGAGAAGAAGAGAAATTGTTCTGAAATCTGGCGAGAACAAGAGTTTTTTTTTTGGAAGAAATCATCTTTCCCAGGTTTCTGATCAGGGATTCTTTTGGACCAGAAGGTTTTCCGATCACAAGATTTTCTGGAGCCAAGGGTTTTCGAAGAAGCCAGCCATCCTCGGAAGGATCTTTTCTCCTTTTCTTTTCTTTTGGGTCTGTGAGACAAGAAGGTGGGGATCAAAGGAACTGGAAATCCATCGATCGATCGATCGATTGATCGACCATGGGTGGCGAGAATGAGGAAGAACTGCAGCGGATTCTTCCACAACCCAAGATCTCCCCTTCGATGCTCTCATCAGATTTCGCGAACCTAGCGTCAGAGGCGAAATTCATGGAGCAGTGTGGTGCAGACTGGCTGCACATGGATATCATGGTAAAGACATATACATCTCGAGAACTCCAAAGCTAGCTCGGTTGCTTCAACCATCTCTTCTGCTGCCTGACTGATTGACACTGATTCAGTTTCTTCTTGGCTGGATGTTATGATTGTGTGCAGGATGGGTAAGCTTTATGTGTATGTACAAATTTCGTGCAAGCTGAGGACAGTGAATTGATCCATGGCCTCTCCTCCCTTCTGCAATATTCTTCTGCCATGCCTTGATGCTGCTCTTCTTCTTCTGCAAATTTTCTGTGATGGGTCTTGCTGCTTCTTCTTCCTCTGCAATTTTTCTGTAATGGGTCTTGCTGCTACTTTTCCTTCTGCAATTTTTCCTGTGATGTGTTGATTCTACTTCTTCCTCTTGTGCAAATTTTCTGTGATTGGGTGATGCTACTTTCTTCTACTACTTTTTCTTCTTCTTGTTAAATGCAGGCACTATGTTCCAAATTTGACAATTGGGGCACCGGTCATAAAGTCATTGAGAAAGCATACCTCGTGAGTCTTTCTCCTCACATTTTCTGACTCATTGAGGAAATTATTTTGTTTTGACACTTGATCTCATTGCAAATCTCCTCATTGGAAATCCATGGAGTATATGCTTTGCACCTTTGGGATTTTTTCTTTCAAAGCCAGCAATTCTCCAATGTATGAAATGCCAAATTGTGATCAAGCAGGTGCATTCATATTTTTGCAGGATGTTCCTGGACTGCCATTTGATGGTGACAAACCCATTGGACTACGTTGATGAGCTTGTCAAGGCAGGTGCTTCCGGTTTCACTTTCCATGTGGAAGTAGCCCAAGGTGTGTCTTCTTCTATCCAAGTCCTGGAAATGCAACAGAAACTCAGAATTTGCAGAGTATTTCAGGGTATCTTCAAAGTGTACCAAAGTTGTGGACTTCTTCTCTTTCTCAATCTCATCATAAATGTAATCTTTAGCAGAATATCATCAAAATCTCCTCTGGTTTTTCTTGTGCAAGAATTGTGTTTCTCAATAAGTGAAGCACTTGGTTGTTGTTTTTATTCGTAAGTTTTGAAGAGAACACTGATGACAGCAGATGGGGTATGGGTGGAAATTGGCACTGACAGATAATTGGCAAGAGCTTGTGCGGAGAATCAAGGCTGGGGGTATGCGTGCAGCAGTTGCTCTGAAACCTGGCACACCAGTTGAAGTTGTCTTCCCTTTGGTACGATATGATGCAACAGGGGCTTTTCAGGCTTCATACATTCATATAGTTAAAAAGACCAAATTGGTCAGAATAAGTTGCAATCTTCCTGATGAAAAGCATCAAGTTTTACTTGGATGATCTTTCTTCAACTTGTGTGGCAATTGGATATTTTCATGTATCTCACAGTACTTGAGGTTCTTTTCTTTGGGATGCTGGTCTGATTCCATATCTGATTCAGTTGGCAGATTTCCTGATACAAACATGAGAACCACTTTGACATAACTGAACCAATGGCTGCAGGTTGAGAGTGCAGAACCTGTTGACATGGTGCTTGTCATGACTGTTGAGCCTGGATTTGGAGGCCAAAAATTCATGCCTGATATGATGACCAAGGTGTGTGTGTATCTCTCGCTCTCTCTCTCTCTCCAATTGCATGGCACTTTTCTGGAAGATTGTACAGTGAGGTTGTCACTGGCACAGTTTGTGGTTGAAATGCAAAAGGTCTTGTGTTCATAACCAGGGTTCCTTTGCCATGGGGGTCTGGCAGGCTCTGCTGATATCAGAGTACCAACAAGGACCATGATCAGTGTCTGAAACCTATTAGTGTCCTCTTGGTCACACAGATAATTTTTGCAAAGAGCTTGTTAGCTGCAGTTCAAAAACATTATGAATGGAGATTTCTGTCAAAATTTTGTAGCATGCAATATGCAGAAGTCCTCATACTAACACACATTTTTATGTTGTTGAATTTTGACATTAGGTCAACACCTTACGCAAGAAATTCCCACATCTTGACATTCAGGTGCTTCTCTACTTGAAACCTTATATACGCCCAACTTATTCCCAAATGATTTCACAACCTGTTTCTTTCGTTTTTCTAGCTGTTATTGCTCCATCCTTCTTCAATACAAAGGAAACATGGTATAAGAGGTCTTGACCATACTTGTACTCTCTTGGGGTTTGTCAGGTTGATGGTGGGCTTGGCCCATCAACAATACAGCAAGCAGCAACAGCAGGGGCAAATTGCATTGTTGCAGGAAGCTCTGTGTTTGGGGCACAGGATCCAGCTGGTGTGATTTCTGACCTGCGTAATGGTGTTGAAGGAGCTCAAGCTTCCTTAAGCTTTTTCAAGTGAAGTATGGATTGGATTTTACCTTGACACTATTTCTATAGTGAGATTCTATTCCTACCTTGTACCATTTGAAGCCATTTGAAGCTTCAAATAAAATATCATATTAATGAGCAATGCTTTAAACAGCAGCTTGACATCAGTTGTCAAAGAAGAATGACGAGTGACTAAGCACATCTAGAGCACTGTACACCACTTCCAAGTGGTACACCTATCATTTAAGAAGCAAGACCACAATATCCTAGACATTTAGATTCATAAGCAACAATGGTCTTGTTGCAGAAAAAGAGAATGTATTGAAAACATTGACATTCCAATGGAGAGAAATACATTATCTGCTCTGCTCCACAGAGATCAGATGAATTGTCTTGCTTACAGTTAATAAGTCAGCCCACTAGGCTGCCATATACAAAATTACAACAGATATACATCGGTAGAACACTCCACCTGACAAACACTTACAAAAGAGATAAAAACTAGAATACAATACAGTGCACTTTGCCTACATCTTGCCTAAACAGGCTCATGGACTATTTAGCTCTTGTCCGGAAACTGCAGAACCTCTGTCAATAACCACATAGGGAGTCGCACTTGTCAGGATCCAAGTCTCAGCACAACAGCCCCGTGCTTCAGTAGGCTTAAAGTTCATAAGGAACTGACCTTTCCCATCTAAACTTTCCCACAGAAGGTTCAGAACCAAGGTTGCCCTTGAAATTTCACTTCCACAGCATTCTTGCTGCAAATAAATGAAATTTGCTACAAACATTATGTTCAACCAAAATCATCACAACCTCTATACACAAGTTGTTTCTCTGTAAAGATATCAGAGTAACAGTTCTGCCAGGAAAACTTTCCTTGACTGTGAAGCAGCACTAAAAACTGAAACACTTTCTATGCCAATACTGCTATATGGTTACAACAAACGCACTGGATGTGCCAGTGAAATGTTTCACTTCCCCAAACAATCGCTTATAAGCACCAAAATGACGGATCCTGTACACTCCTGGCTGAGCTGATTCTGGCACTGTCCACTCAACTGTACCAAAGCTATATGTGCTATACTTCATAGGCCTGCTCCAGAGATACTTCACACTCCAATCATCATCATCATAAGCAGGTTGCCATTTCGCTGTTGCATCAAGAACCTCAACCAAAGCATATGTGCCCTCCGTCAACAAATCATTTCGTGGACACCCGGTATAAAATTGTGCATATACAGTATCCCCGGCTTTGTAAGAGGAGTTGGCTGGCACATCATCTTTGCAATCACCAAAATCAACTCCTGATGGTGTCCCATCTGCAACAACTCCTGGCAAGAAACCTAATTGTTTGTCCAAAAGGTCTGGTGGTGAAGGCCCTGGTGCAATGTCTGTGCCTTGTACCAGTGATGTAGCCAGCTTTTCAAACTCTTGAATATACCCACTTAAGGTATGAGGCCCATATAGTGTTGAAGCACCCTGAGAAATCACACAAGATAGTATTCCAGTTAGTTCAAAGCACCAAAATAAACTAAACTCATCATCTTCAAGGTCTCAGTACTCTATTTAAGGGTTTCCGAAAGAAATAAAAGAGTAAATACCATGTAAGGTCTGCAGTAAGGGTCCTCCAAAACATGAGTCATTTATCTGTGGGTAATGATACTATTGAAGGATGACTGTTTATGGTGCCAGTCCCAAAAGAAGCTATTGCCAATCTCAGGGTTTCAAAAATTAGATGTTCAAGGTGTGGTTGTCCTTTAAGTCTGATATGTGAAAAACAAGCAGCAAGAGAAAGCAACCTCATATCTCTGCATTTCATATTCCTCAAAAGTGGTGATGTATTGAGAGTAAGAGCCTGTGAGTCCTGCTATGATTATGTGGGCATCCTGGAATTCACTGCCTCCTTTTTCCAGAAGAGTGGCCCGCACTGCTTGTCGCAAGCGGCGACCAGCCATTGTCGTGAACTCTGCCAGGAATGAGGTCAAAACAAGAGACATCCACTGTTATCAACACCCATCTTGCTTTCAACATTGCTGTGGTAAGAATGAAAAAAAGTCACCAAATCGGAATTGATCAAAGAGGTTGGCCACCCATTACTTCACAAACATATCAAGGATCAGGAAATTTTGAGCATGGGTTTCACATGTGGGTACCTCCAGGAACAGAAAGAATTATGATCTGCCCAATTCGTAATATCTGAATAGGAAGCACCGCAGGCTGCCATTGCAAACAATATAGATCAGATTCAGACTGAGAGGAAACTACCCTAATTACAAATTCCAGAAGTTCTTACATCCAGCCATTCCTGAATCCATGAGTCCATGGGACGAGCACCAGTTACGTGACTTCTAAAGTGCATTCCTAAACCTCCACAAAAGCACCTCTGATAAGCACCTCAAAAACTTCACATTGGTCACAAGCTCATTTTCAATGAAAGTGACAAAACATCACAGTTTCATGGAGAGACAAAGGAACCAAAGCAAAACTTATTTTGCAAACCTTCCACATTCCAACATTCCCATGAATGGGTCACAATGCCTACCGCCCAAGCATAAGGAGTAAACATCTCCCCTGTGTCGATCAAAACAGGCTTTGGCTGTTGGCAATTCACTTGCTCTTGACTTGGTACCCTCAAAGCACCACCCACTATTCTCCAGAACAAATTCCCCTGCAAAAGAATCCCATTGGCATGAGAAGGCGAAGGAGACTTCAGGGCTTACAGAACAACCACTTCTTGTCAAGGGTAAGCAAAGCATCAACATAATTCTTGCAGGACCTCAGTAACACATGCAGACAGACACTAAATTTCTTCAAACCTTGTTGTCCCCTTGTGTGAAATCAAAGGCTCCAGGCCCATCTGTTGTGCCTGCAGCAAAACTGAAGCCGACAGCTGCTGGACATGTTGACACCACTTCCCCAGAGGTAAGCAGCACACCCAGGCTTGACATATCAACATATGCTTGTCGGTAATCTATCTTCCCATCCACTTTCTTTGTGGCTGTTTGGAAAAGGTCAATTGCCTTTTCTGATTGTCGTTGACCTATGATTTTTGTGCTTGCAAAATGGTCTTCTGGATATCTGGAAACATGCAATGAAGTATGTAATGAGTCACTACTGTACCATCATGGCATTTAACCTATCAGTCACAGCAAAGGACAGGTTTCCGTATTGAAATCCAGAGTATGCTGACTCAACATACGATAATTCTAGTCACATCCAGTCACTATTGACTGAGTAACACAGGAGTGCACCCCATCCAGAGTTACACTCTTTCTTCATAAGGCAACAGTGATATAACCTGAAGATGTTGAGTTTTGACAATGAGTGATAAAGTTCAGAGCATACGCTGGACCACGACCAACACAGAGCTCATTTCTGCCATTGCAAGTACTGTGGTTGAAGTCACATGGAAGTCCAGAGTCAAGGCAAAATGCTCCCAGAACATTTGGGGAGTTATCACCCTCATTGCTTTGGCAAAATGCTGCTACAAAGGGTGGATCAAGAGGGTTGGTGAACACACTTCGTACACGGTGCATGATACTTGCCATTTTTGTTGTGGGCATCCCTCCTGATGGCACAATACTACGGGCAATGTTGTGAGCTGTTTCTTCTGTAACCTGCTGGAGCCCTCCTGCAAAATGTCACATGTCATTCTCACATCAACATTCTGGAGCTTGAACTTGAGAACTCAGCACAGTTGTAGGTTAAATACAAGACCACTTGGAGCATATTGAGTCCCACATCCAAACTATCTTCATATTTCACCACCTGAAAAGAACGATATGTACCAAGAATGCTGGACTTTCTGCGCAGGGATTGCTTTGATACACTGCTGAGCTTAATTGAAGCATTATCCTTCACAGATGGTCTTCCAACTTTGCTGTGTGCAAACCAATCTTCCATAAATCGTGAAGCTGCCCCCTTGTTGTCACTGCTGATAAGCTCATTTGTGCGGTTCATGGAGGTTCCGTGGACTGGAAACCAACTGAATGAACCAACAGGACCCCATTCTTCATCCACAAACTTGAGCAGAGACATGTTCTTGTCAACATCATATTTGTACATTGCTCGTTCCTCAGCTGGGTTATTCAAGTACGCACTGGGGCTGCGATTGATGTTTGTCTCCAAAAGCTCTCCTGTAAATAATTGCAACCACTTGAGAACATTGATCATAAAAAGCAACCACATGTTCAAACTTGAACCCTACTTAAAACTACACAGTGACACAGTGACCCCAATTGTGCTGCACAGTTAAACCACAATGCAATAACTCTTGTAAGTATCAGCAGCAACAGCAAGACTCTGACACAATACTGCCTAGCTTAAGAGAAATATGAAAATAGGAGGAGATGATCCCAAATTATCCCAAGAAGAAAGAGAAAGAGAAGAAGAGACAGACAACATGCAGAACTTCAAGGCCATGATCTTTTGAGAACAAAGTGGGCTTTGAAAGCTCCCCATTCAGTGGCCATGGTGCCACATTAATCTCTTGCTGCTGGTGAGTAAAACATCCCAGTTAGCTATAGAAAATTGATAGCCTGGTCTTGTACAAAGTCAGTATTTGGTAGCAGGCTTCAGTACCTTGCTTTTTGATCAAATGCACAAAGCAGAGCATACACAAACTGTTACAAGATGCCAACCATCCAGTTGGAGATTGGTCCTTCTCACCTTCATTGAAAAAGATGGAACCGGGCCGAAGGTTATTGTGAGCTTGGACAATGGCTTGCTCAATGCCATTTACGAGAGCATCAAATGACTGGCGCACAAAGCCCAGTGAAGTGACAATGTAGAGCACATACTGCAAATAACCTCCAGGGCCTGAGTGTGAGTGAGTACCACTGATCGCCACATTCTTCTCAGTGTAAAGGTCACCATACCTACCCAGATGCCCAGCAACAAACACTCAAAAAAAGCTACGTGGTCAACATCATACAAAATCACAAATCTTAAAGGATGACCAAAACATAGCAAAACATCCTCCCAGGATTGCTCCAAAAACCCTATTTTTTTCCACCAGGAAAACAAAGCTCATAGGCTTCCTTTTGTCTAGTTACACCCAAAGTCATCCTAGATGGAGATTAGAGCACTTGTGAAGATTCTTATCAAGAATGCGATTCCTTTATCAATCCGAGCCCAAAACTATTTCCTTGATTCCCCCATCTACCACCCACTCTGAGAGCCCCTTTTGCCACAGAACTATGAATAGCAGAAAGCTTCGAGGAGAGAGAATGTGGGTAACATCAGCCAGTCCGTGTGTGATTGTTTACCTATCTTTAAGGCGTGCAAGGACCCGGAGGGTGACAGCAGTTGAAGCCATGCAAGCATCAGTGTTGACGAACACCACTCGCTGCTGCTGTCCACCATTGCTGGAAGAAGACTCAGCAACAATAAAGGCACGAGCTCGAAGGCGCATGTGAATACCTGCTGCATTTTGTGCTGGGTTTGCATAACCCATCATGTTGACATCTGCCGCTGGCCCTGTGATGTCGTGAGATCCCACTCCTATCATGTAGTTTGGCGATGAAGCTTCTCCATAGTTCGGCTTGGCAATTAGGGTTACAACAAAAACAAGTCCCACGAGGAGGAGGGGAAGACGACGATGGGACTCACACGATCTTGCCATGTTGAACGCTTCTTCTCGGAAGAATTTCCTTCTCCTTCTTGTTCTTCTTCCTCGTCGCTGCTGCCGCTGCCGCTGGGGTTCCAGTACGAGAGAAAGCTTCGGACTTCGGATCCTGAGTGTGATTTGAGTTCAAACCCTTAAAAAACCCTAATTGCGGGAAAGAGCCACATAGACGCACAAAAGCAGCGACAGATGTAGAGAGAGAGAAAGAGAGAGATTTGTATTCCTCTTTTGCGAATTGCTTTCTTTTCAAGAAATTATTTTCCCTTAGCGATAGTTGTTACATTATTGAGTCTTATGAGTTGAGTTAAGAATCACCATCTTTGCAAACTCACAGACTTTTTTTCTTTTGGAAGCTATTTTTGTCTCTCTCTAGCCACCTTTTTGTCGAGGTGTTTGGTTTTGGTTTTGATTGTCAACCGACTCGTTTCTTCTTCATGTTCATTAATTGTGTAGAGTGTTTTGTTTATGGAGTTACTTTGTTTCGATGGTTGAATGGTTTTTCTGTGAGGAAACAAATCATGGAATTCGGCACAGCAACAATGTTTGCCTCTATGCACCCAGTTGATTGTTGCTTATGTATCTAGGACTAGATTCATAGCTGGTCTTTTTTTTTTTGAGAATGCTCCTATAAGCTCTGGACCAATTTGGAAGGAGATTGAGGAGAAGAATCCAATTGCATGTTTGAACAAGTTGGTTGCAAAAGAGTTGGTTTCTTAATGTTTTGAATACAAGCAAGAGTTTTTTGTGAGAGCAACATTTAGTTGCTTCTTGCAAAATCTGGCCTTTTGAGAGCTAGGATCAACAATGTTTTTTTAATGCTTGCAACAACAACTCTTCACAACAAGGGTTTGTGTCACACTGTGGCCTTGCCATTTTACATTAAAAAAGGATGATCTTAAGGCAAAAGAAGAATTATGGAAACTCAAATATTTCCATAACACCCTATCACACATATAGCTTGTCAAAATTATTTTAATTAGATTAAAAAATAATAATATTTTAGGTCTTTTTTTCAATTTTTAGTCCACACATTATGGATACATTGTCATTGCCAAAATAAATAAATGTCCCCCCAAAAAAGGATTTCCACTCTTTTGTATTAAATTTTGCATTTATAATAACTACAAATACAAAAGATTAAGTTTAACAATTTAACACATAAAATCTAGAGGTTAGAAAAATCTTTTAAATCTAAAAATATTATTAACATCAATAAGATTTGTGTAATCAGTTAAATGTGGAATAATGTAGAGGTCATGTGTTTGTGTTTTTTTTCCTTTTTTTTCTGAGTTTCTTTGTAAAAAAACTTCTTTGCAAATTTGTCAAATCAGAATTATATATATTATAATTTATAGTAATTTATATCTTATAATTCTAAATAATCTAAATAATATCTGTGAAATGTACATCTCAATGTTTTGGTCTTCAACATCTTTTCAAAAGGTCTTCCTTTGTATCATTATATGGTGCACCATATTTCATGCCAAAAGAATGATTAAAATGGGCATGACATTATGGCACATTGTGAACTATTGTTAGGTTTGTTAAATAATTTTAAATCTTAACTTTCTAGTGAAATGATGATATTTTATCATTAATTCTTTGTATGGATGCTTCAACAAATATTTCTTATTCATGAAATGAATCCTTTCCGAGTATTTCAATCTATATTCAAATTCATATTGTATCAAGTTTACCTTTACCCTTAATATAAAAACTACCAATGCGACACAAAAAAATGGATTGTGTAGTGTGTAATCACCCATTTACCGAGGTTAATGATATCTATTCATGCTTATGTCATTTATGTAATAACTAATCAAAAACTCAAAATATGGGCATAGGGCTTGATCAATATTACAAAATTGAAGGATTCTTTCAACATTCTAGTGTATTTGGCAATTATAGAAATAATTTCTATGGCTATGGAAAAATATATATATTTGTGATCCAAAAGTTGGAAGTGTGAGAAATGATTATTTCGAGTGAAATGTTTGAAGAAGGTCGACAATTTTTAGAAAATCCTGAACTATTTAGTAACTTTATATCAAATATGATGAAGGTTGCAATTGGAGAGCTTTTGGAAGGTCACATTGGTGTGGAGCTTGCCAATATATTTTTTCAACGATTAAAACAAAAAATTGCAATACATGTTAGAAAGGATACATTTAAGAGGGGAACCAATAGAGTTGCCGGAGCATTTTGATCATAGGTCATTGCTAAAAATTTGCAAAAAGTGAACCATCGAATGCAAGCCCAAGCCCCACAAACTAAGTCCTGAAAGTTAAGGTGACAAGTTTTTTTTTTGTTTCTTAATAAAGAAGGGTGAAGGCTCAAACTCTAAAGACCAAGCCTTAGAGTAATAAGTATTTTTTAAAATAAAAAAATTAATGGTTGTTATCTAGAAGTCATTTACAAAAGAGTTATCATTCCTAATTAAGTTTACATTAGTTAGCAAAACCTTAAATCTTTGAAATGAAAAATTTGCAACATGGGACGTTTATATGTAATCATCTTGCTAAAGGTAAAAAGTTAAGATAAAATGCACACTATTACTTAGTGAAAAGCTAACAATCTTATGTTAATGAAAATGCATATAATGTATTGATATGGCTATTTAGTGGTTCATCACATATGGTTTTAGGGTTTTTTTTGGGCCTCTAAAATCCTTTTTACAAAAAGCAAGCCATTTTTTTGGTAAAATTTTGGTGATAATTAACCAAAAATAAGATGACTAGATGGAGCTTGGCTTCCCAATAAAATGAAGGGTTTTAAAATATTTACTAGTTTTAACTTGAGATGTTTCAAATGGCATTAAACTTGGTGACATGAATTTTTTTAGAATACTATTTATTTATTTATTCACTACATAGAAATATTTTTATAATGTGTAATTTCTTTAAATAATAATTATTTAAATTTGGCTCCATGTTGTTACACACTCCCAATGATAATGAAATGACTTTATGGAATTTTAATTCCATTTGAACAACATTACATGTACCTTGAATTGAATTCAAATTCAATTCAAAAGAAAAAAGATGCAAATCATTGCAAAAGGTATTGAAAATATGTTTATCATTTCCATCATCCATGACCTCTAGTGTTTTAAAAAAAGAATTATAAAAAAACAAAAAGTTGAGAAAAAACCTTTCCACTTCATTTAAAGTAGATCCAAATTGAAATATATTTTGATAGGACAAGATTACCAATGAATTCTAAACCAATTTACCCTATACCAACTCCAATGTACCATCATTAGTAGAATTTAGACTTCAAGTCAAATAATATTGATGATAATTTAATGATATTGACCATAACAATTCATTGAAAAAAGTTTGTATAAGAAACTTTGGTTCACAATGATTTTGTGATGAAAGTTTGTAATGAAATCTTATTTTTAGAGTATCAATATTTGAACCTTTTTCCTTGGTGCATGCACACATTGTTATAAAAATACCCATTTTACAAACACAAGGGACAAATAACAACATCATGTGGATGAAGATCATGATATTACACACATGACATCCTTAGAAATAACAAAATGATAAAAATATAAAAACCTTTGCAAAAAAAAACCATGTATTATTAATCCCCTCCCATGTTAGAATAACATTTCAAAACACAAATGAACCTTCCACTTTTGTAAAATTCTTAGAATTTGAAAAGTTCTTTTACTTAAGGTCAAGAACATCTTTGTGAACCAGCCTCAATTTTGTTGCCGGTCCTAGTTATTGCCTTTGGTGAACCTTCAAATTTAAAAAACTCTTGAAAAATGTTCCATATGGCCTTATGGGTAAATGCATGATATGGTGGTTCATTTTTTGGATTATAACAGCCATTTTTGCATAATGATGTTTTTTTAACACTTATAACAAGAAATAAAATTGTCAGATTGTCAATTGACAATTATTTACAAATTAGCAATTTGATTTTGAAGAAATTTATGTAATTTTTAAAACTGAAAATACACCCACCTTTAATAGTGGATTTTTAAAGTTTAAAAAGTAGATTTGCTCAATAATTAATGGTAGAAAATTGAAATGTTCGTATTGAATTTTGTTTCAAATTGTTTATAATTTTTCAATATGTGGTGTAAAATGTAATTATAAAGGTTTATATGAAAGTTTTCCCTAAAAAATCGTAGTAAAATTTTAGTTAAAGATATTTTATTAGTTAAAATTAAATCATATTTATGAATCCTTAACATTGTTATGTTTTCACAATTTTCAAAATGTTTTTTCAAAGATACATATTTTTAGAATCTTTCTTTGTGTTCCTATTAATATGGAGTTATCACTATGAAAAAATGAAGTGATTTACAATTGGCCTTGCAATTAGGTTATTGAATAACAATGATTATTTGCAATTCATTGCAACTCAATGCATTTCTACGAGCATGAGCGCTATCAAGTAAATTGAATGAATTGCAATAGATGCAACTCTTTGCATATGGAACCATATACATATGCAACTCATGTAACTTAGTTACAATTATGTATGAAGCATTATTGTGCAATTCTAATGCAACTAGTTTGGAATTTCAATGATAATGTCATGTTGACTTTATTTTTCATTCATCCATCAAAATCTAAAAGATGGCACTATGTGGGTTTTGGGTGAAAAACATGTTTTATTTTAAATATTAAACTCCACCATCCATTATGATTGCTCATTTTATATGGGTTTAAATTATGACATGTGTTGTAATCAAAAGTTGCCATGTGGCATACTAATTGAGTTTTGAAAAAATAAAATAAAATCTATTTAAATAGCTAAATAGGTTAATACATAGGCATAGGTAAGTAGGCAATATTAGGTAGGTAATACATACTTACATACTTACCTACACTACATACTTACTTGCTTACCTAGGTAGGTAAATAGGTAGGAAGGTAAAAGGGTAAGTCAATTAAATAATAATCATGTAAATATTTTTATTTTATGTTTTGTCTTTAGGGTTAAACTTTTTTCAATTCACCCCAAATTGACACATGTATTTTAATGTGAACACATAAACAATGACACCTTCTTTATATAGTTTGTGACATGAGATTCAAGGACAAAACATATGGGTTAAATGTTTTAGTTACACATTGGTTACAAATTGGGTTGCAACTAATTTTTCCCCCCCACATTCTTTGTGTTCATTTTTTATTTTATAAATTCAACAACTTGATACATAATTATTTGATAATTATATATGTTAATTAATTATTTGAAATAAACATTTGAATTTTTTTTTGAATTAATCAGTCTAATTCAAATAATTAAGAACTTCAATATCAGATAAATATTCATTAATTAACAAATTATTCAAATTTGGATAATTAATCATTCATTATCTAAATTTGAAATTTTTAATTACTTATTTAAATTAACTAATGAACTAATTATCCAAATTCAACCAATTAACTTAGAGTAATAGTTTATTATTCAGCCTAAGTAATCAATTCATAATAATTAAGTAATTAATAATATTTAATATTTAATAATGAATAATTTTTTGAAAAATATTCATTACTCAAAATTCAAAAGTAAATATGAATTTGGTTAGAAGATATAATTATCATATAATTAATTATTTGATTCAATTAACAAATTTTTCTAAAATTTGACTAATTAAGTTGTATTAATTGTGCAATTTTTAGTCCAATTAATTAGTTCATAGTAATTACATACATTAAATATTAAATAATATGTAATAAATAATAAGTTATTTGAAAAAAATATTATTAATATTAAAGATTTTTTTCAATTATTAATTTATTAACTATTGAATAATAGTCACAAAATCATGGAAAATATATATTTTATAATAGCAACATAATGGCACAACTAGTGGTATCAATGGAAATCATAGTTGAGAACTAGTTGCAAATGTTATGTTTAATGGGTGATGAAAATGTTTACATATGCCACAATCATATGTGTCCACTAGTTTTCACTAGATACAACTAATTATACATTAGTTACAACATACACAAGAAGAAATTTTGTTTTTTCCCACCTACACATATTACAATTACTATCTAATTTGACTACAATTTAATTACCTTTAATCATCTTAAGTTTGCAAGTGGCTTGTTGCACTAATTAATGCTCAATATTGTTCATAGTTGTTATAGTCATTAGTTGTTCACTTATGAATATAATTTGGAACTTTCTTATTTTTTTGAATAATTTCAAATTGTTAACATGAAAATTGTGATAGCCTTTAATTGTATTTACACAATGCATTATAATATGTTAATGATTTTTTTGACATTTCTTCAATTATCAACATGATAATGAAGTCTAATTGAATTCATGAAAAGTTAATGTGACCCAACCGGTGTCTACAAGTGTAACCAATAGTGGAAAAGTGGATGTTGCAGTCCAACAAAACTTGGTAGGTATGCTTGTCAAATATGAAATGCCAAGCCTTGTTGATGAAGTTGGGATAGGCCTTACCAAATTAGGTGATGTCAAACATGTTTCTCTTTCTACACTTGAACCTTACAACGAGGAAGCCGAAGTGGAGTATTCTTTAGAGCATGAGAATTCCATGGAAATACAAATGGTGGAACTTGTTCATGCATTAACCAAAAAGGCGAGGGATGTGAAGTGTTTTTATGGAAGAAGAATTTGACAATTTCCTTAAAATTGGAATGTTTGCAAGGTGTAATCCTATGTGAGCAAAAGTGTGTTTGACAATGTATTAATCCTTTTGAATTAGAATCCCATAAGAAAAAATGGAAGAGGAATAATGTAGGTGTTATTATTGGTCAAAGGCAATTGGATCAAAATCTTCATGAAATTCAATAAAAGTTGGAGAAGACCCAAGTGGAGGAGAAGCAAGTAAGGGATGTTTTGATGATTCTACAACATATTTTTATTATCGTAAAAGGCACGTTCACTTGAATGGTGAAAGAAATGAAGATTGTAGCAGTTCAACATGGAGTGGTGATCACAATAGTAGCTAAACACAAACATGTCATGAAATGTTTAAAGGCAACAAAACATAAGTTCTTCAAAATGCAAATTAAGGAGGAGATTTAGCATGCCAAGTTTATAAATCTTGAATCCAAGGTGCAATTATTTAAAGAACAAAAAAAGAGTAACATGTGAGCCAACAAAACATGTGAAAAGATTTTTCTGGAAAAAATATAGGGTTTGGAAAACCAAATCCAACTTGCAACTATCAAAGAGAAGGAAGTAGTTGAACAAAAGGAAGCAAAAACTAGAGCATTCAACTAAAGCAATCCTTTATGATCAATTGCTTGAGAATTAAAATGAAAAAACTTCAACGGTTCTTAATGAAGCCTAATTATTAATGGTGCAGTTGTATTACTAGAAGGAGTAAGACATGGTAATGGAGCTTAATGCATTGCACATGCACGTCTTCGAGAGCAAGAGGAATATGAGGAACAAAAATTTAAAAAGAGGAGCAAAATCAAGATGTAGTATAAGAAATATTAGTTACGAAACTTACAGAGCAAACTAGAAAGAAGGAACAAGTGGAGGGTGGCAAAAGTGAAGAAAATAGTCACAACGGTGGTGGGAGTGTGAAAAGGATAGGAATTCAGAGTAGCCGCTTGATGATTTCCACCACAACAACATTCCCCCACAACATAGCATTATTAAGGTTGAGTATGCTTCCCCATATGTAACGAACATACAAAAACTATTTCTCCAACATTAAATGCAAAAATTGTTGGGTTGAAACCTTGTAGTCTAAGCAATGTACTGCATATCTTGAAGGAATTAGAGTATATTTTACTAATTATTCCTCACCTAAAGGTGTATTATTTCATTTATCACCTATAAACATGCATTTTAGTAGGATTTGCTCCACCAATGCTCAATGCTCGAATCCTGATTGAAGATTTTGAACAAAATGTGGAAGATATAGGATAGGGAGTTTTGGGAGGAGTTGGCATATAATTTTTTTGTGGCTATATCATTTTCAACGATGGGTGTGGCTATGGAATATTGGAGCATCTCATAGGTTGTTTGGGTGTATATGTGTTGTAGTATTGATACAAATTGAAAGTGGCATATATAACAAATATTATCTTAAGCATTCGACGATAGTTAATCACAAGCCCACTTTTGTCATGGCTAGAAGAGATCCTATACTAGAAGAAAATAAAGGAGGACACCATGGAAACACAGTAGTGGGTGTAGAAACAAAAAGAATTATAGGAAAGCTGTGCATTCAAGAACTTATTAAAGGAGGCAATGACATTGACCAATTGATATTGTTCAACAAAGGGACCAAATCTGCATGTTGCTCAAGCCCATCTCAAAAGGAACCCGATGATATTATGAGTCACTATCTATAGAGCAAATCATTTAATGAGGCAACTTCGGAGGAAACCAAGAAGTTAGACGCCTTATGAGTTCCAACAATGCTTCCCATATCCACCGTTTCTTGGGAAGGATAAGGTGTATCAAAAACTCCTTCCAGAGACAATACGAGGCAATAGTTATACATTAGAAGTTGACTCTGATGATGACATTGATGATTTTTTAACTCCAATTGACATCTCCTGATCTTGGTTAGTGGTTTTACGCAAGAGATAGACCAAACTTAGAAAAATGAAAACCTTCTAAGAACACGAAGGTTCTAAAAAAGGGATAATGTTAGGAATATGTAGAAGTCATTCTTATTAAAATAAAAAGTATCAAACATTTGTAGTAGTCTTGAATAAAGTTTTATGGGAATCAAGTAGTCACCTTATCGAACTTAGGTAGACACCTTACTAAACAAGGTTAATATTTGGCAAGTTTAATATTTGGTAGGGTCTTGTCGAAGTCAATTGTTACTAGGTTTGGCCTATTGATTAATTAGTGCTACTTATTTGTCATAGGTTCTAGTTATTTGAAGGTTTGAAGAGGTAAGGAGAAGAATTGAGATACAAGGGACAAAGAATGTTCTTTTGGTGGTGGCCCAAAACAGACATGTTCTTTGTACTCAAGTTTATCAATACATCCCATATTGTTATCTGTCGTTATTAAGTGTGCATGATTCGATTCTTACTTCGATTGT
>Ga0209611_10006055_pt1 | contig 20014 bp, 24 predicted proteins | sample S1TSphgellanicum_3_FD_187693 | JGI IMG/M metagenome (GOLD analysis project Ga0209611, IMG submission 187693) | Host-associated microbial communities from peat moss isolated from Minnesota, USA - S1T2_Fc - Sphagnum magellanicum MG (SPAdes) (version 2) | ecosystem: Host-associated > Plants > Peat...
GTAATAGCTCATTAAATTGACCCCATTGTGGGATGACAATGAGAATTTAGAAACCATGTTAGATGGATTTGAAGTTCATAACATTAACAACCATAAGGGGATCCAAAAGTTTTATATCAAAATGGAAGCTTTTAAAATACGGAACAAAAGGTAAGAACAAAGTGGTGCTCAACTTGCCCATTTGAGCCATTTGTAGCATATAGTTGGAAACCCTTTTACTCATTGCCTCTACATTTGTGGATTGCTAATTCAATGAATTATGTTTTCTTTTAGGCTGATTTTATTGCCAAACACATATAAGGCAGGAAAGATATTGACAATCAAGTAAGGATCTTAGAGGAAACTAGACATGATGAAAGTTAAACTAGTTAGCTTTCACACTAGTTGCTTGAAATATGATTCACAAACTTTCATAGCAAACAATGATCCGCAAAAGTCCCACATGCGATGATAATAAAATTTGCAAGCAAAACACATCAATGCAATAGCAGTATATATACCTCTTTTGTGACCAAGTAATGGGAACACACCCCTTAGCCCCTTCATCAAACTCCTTCAGATCTTCAAGCAAGTTCATTACTTTCTCTTAACCCTTGGTTTTTTGGCTTGCACACCATCAATGTAGGCAAGACTTTTAGCAAGCAAAACAATTGGCAACAACAAACTCACAAACAAACTCCAAAGCTGCTCATTGAGGAGAAAGTTGGCATCATGGAGGATTGTGAAAGAGGAGATTGAATTTGATTCTTCAAGGGGAAAAAACCCAATATTGCAAAACTTGAGAAATGCTTCACACTCAAGAGGAAGAAAGATCTTTGTGAATGAGGAAAAGTTATATGTACTTAGAAATTTCAATAGTTGTTGTTTCTGAATCAAGTCGGCAGCATTTGCTCCAAGGTTTAGGGTTTAAGGTCAGCATAAGTTGAATACAAAATTTCGATGGAATGACTCTAAACCCTAAACCCTATTTGGATGGAATGACTCTAAACCCTAAACCCTATTTGGATGGAATGCAAAATTGCATCAATCTATAGAAGTTATAAACCACAGTTCAGTGTGTCCAGAGCAGGGTTGTTTTTTTTGCCACTTGTTTATATCATGTCCCCATGGGGTTCCTCAAGTTCCCAACTTGTTCCCCCATACATTGCCAATAGAACCTGAATTTTATCCCATAAGGTTTGCCCAAAGTTTAACTCCCATGGATATGAACTGAAAAGGTCAATTTTATAGTAGCACATATGTCAACTGTGAGGCGCTTTTATTGGGGGCTGTGTGCCCAATGTTCCAATAAATTTGCTGATGGGCCAATCAACATGGCTCCTTTAAAAAAAAGAAATGTGTTGTGAGCGCTTCCATGATCTACTTAATATGAATCACACTAGGCCTATGGAACTACACTCGTTAAGAGAGATCTTATTTATTCTTGTTTTAATGCCACCATTCTTTAGAACACGTGAGTGACAATGAAGTAACGATAGTTAGGTGCGCACCCAAGTAATTACTTCTGGAACATTTCAGATCTGTATGTTCAAACGTTGTTTACAATGTTCCCAATGTTCCTTGAACTAAGGGCCTTTAAATCTGAAATTATTTTATAGTCTCCCCCTCCCCCTCACAAAGGGACAAAGCCAACATAAGAGTCAAGACAATGGGGGTGTAGGAACCATTTGCCAAACTTCAGTGACTGGGGAGGTCATGCACCAGAGGTTCTTTGATAATGGACCTAAACTTAACACTAGAAAAACTTGAGGGATTCTTTGAGAAGAGGCCCTTAGACGGCAGGGCCGTGTCGTGTGACATATTTGATTTAATAATTGATCTAAAAATACGCTGGTAAAACTCGAGGGATTCTTCACCCATGCATGGAAAGAGGCCCTTAGATGGCAGGGCGTGCGCGAATTGAGAGGCCCATCATTAGCTTACTGCGTCTTGCCAGGCCCGTCACTTTTGCGAACGCCCCCGTTGAAGGACCCGTAAGGGCTCCTTCCTCCGCCAACTCGCTTGATATAACTGAAGAATCGGCCATTATCACGGTGAAAATCTGGACCCACCTGGACCCTGCGCTTCCCGCCAAAAACCCGCCTCTCCTTCGCCTCTATTCGCCGAGGCTTTCTCCTTCCGCGAATGCTTTTGTTGCAACGATCTGGGAGCTTGGGGAGCGAGAGCTTCATCGCCAGTGTCGTCTTTGATCATCGTAAGTGCTCTTGTAACCGTATGTTTTTTTTGGCTTGCCAATGCTGCAAAATAACCTCTGCTTTCTCTGTTTTTTCCTCTTCTTTCCTTCCCTTGCATTTCCCATTTTCCTTTTGTACCAGCGGAAAATGAGCCGCGCCCTCAACTTTTGTCTCACCAGGCGTGGTTTTTTCTGCTCGAATAGATATATTACTCTGCTTTCGTCTGTCGTCATTTTGCGTTTTTTTTCCCTCTCTCCTTGCGTCTTTTTGATGTATTATCTGGTGAACTAGAGAACTACAAGGAGCTTTGTGATCTTCGTTTCTTCTTTCCTCTTGTTGTATCGGCGCTGCCGTCTCCATCTGTGTAGCCTGCGTTTAATCTTACCTTTTCATGTCTCTTTAGTATCATCGCAGGTGTAGATTCTGCTGAGAAGCTATGTGTAAGCCTAATGGAGGCAGGTCATTCGTTCTCGTTTCGAAGAGTTCCTTTCGATTCTGTTATGTTTCTCAGGAGCTTGTGGAGTTTGATCTGTTTGTTGAGTTCCTGTTTTTGCTCGTTGTTTTTTCTCACACTGTCTGAACGTCTCGGGTTTGTTGTGTGCCTTTGGATCTCGTTTCACTTTCTTTATGTGCTTCTCTTTATCATCTTGTGAGACTTATCCATGTCTCATATCTTGGTTGCATCCTGAAAATCTTGAACTGAAATTGCTCTCTCGCCCCTCTCCATATGCTCCTCACGGTCTACTACTGCAATGACAACTCATTTTGTGATACGGAATCGTTGCAGGTTCTCAGGAGAATCGGTGAAAGGACAGTATGTCGCGTGATGCTGAGGATGTTCTGTACAATACGGGCGATGAGGCAGCAGGAGTACTGGTGAAGAGACAATTTCTGGACTTTCTCAACACGTAAGGATACCCACCAACAACCGCTTCATAATCTTAATCCCTTGCAGTAGTAAACTTGATAGCATGTAACCGACCAACCACAAACAGTGCTGTGTATGTGTAGAGATGCTACCAGTAGCCCATTAGTAGCGCACCTAAAAGCAAACCAAAAATCTTACAAGCAGAATAGCAAGTCTGGAATGGGCAGGAGGTGGCCCCTTGATCATAAAATAAACCCATTGTGAGCACTTAAAGTGTTGTGAAGAACCATAGCATGCAGGATGGAGGTTGAGAATGGTAAAGAAGGGAAATGTTTGTCAGCCAGCTGAGAGAGAGAGAGAGTGTAAGAGGGAATTGATATGGGAAATTAGAGTGCTACAGATTTGCTGCAGAGCCTGCATCAACAGCCAGTGATGACATTGAAGTGGGAAGAGTAAGGACATATGTGGAGGAGTATGAGAAGATGAAGGCTGGCCAGTCAACCACTCTGCCTATTGACTTTGGTCACCTTATGCAGGCTAATCCTGTTCTACAGCAAGTCATATCTGAACAATATCTGAGGTATTTCTGCTCACCACACATTGTGCTTGTCCATTTCTGGTAGATACAATACATTCAGAGCTTCAAAGGCTGTTTCAGAAACAGGTTGGGTTGTCTGTGGTGCTCAGGTATTGAAGAGGCATGGTGCTGGATTTGAGATGTCCATTCATCTGTTTCTGCAGCAATTTTAATGTAATGTATGCTATTGGAGAGGGCACAGATGGTATCCAGTTATGCTTTCTTTCTCATAGCCCTTGATTTCATGTTAGGTTTGAGCCTCACTTATTGAGTGCCTTGGAGCAATTTTCATTCCAGCATGAACGACCTGGATACATCAGCAATGACAAGAACAAGAGGCTTTGGCTTGCCTTCCACAGGCTCCCTCATATATACAAGTAGGTTTTAACCATCCATGCTTGTCCATCCTTGGTGTCTGATTGCCTCCAGTACTTGCAAATGCAGCTACAGTGGAAAATCCCTGGATGACTCATACTTGTCCTGAGAGAGAGCCATTCATTGAAATGTTTTTGAGGTTATTATCAAACTTCAAATTGAAGCAGTTCATGCCAGTGGAGGTTTTTGAAAGTGTAATTCCTGAAATACAAGATAATGCTTTCTGAGCAGTTCATGGAAGTACATTGAGTACTTACATATTGTTCTCATTGTGCAAAGAATTTTCTCCCACAGTGTTGTGTTGTTCTGTTTGCAGTAGTCACCAGATCCAGCCAATGTATTTTCTCAGGGAATTGACCAGCTCACTGGCTCACCAGCTCATAAAATCTTTGCAGGCTAAGGGAGCTTGACACTCGTCAAATAGGGAGGCTGATTGCAGTCAGTGGAGTGGTCACTCGGACCAGTGAAGTGCGGCCTGAGCTGCTTGAAGGAACATTCAAGTGCTTGGATTGTGGGACTATAATCAGAGATGTTCAGCAACAGTTCAAGTACACTCAGGTCTGGAGATCACATCTTCTTATTCACCTTGCTCTCTGCCCATCTGCCTGTAATTACCCTCTTTCTGTCATGCTGGATACATTGTCTGCTACCTAGATCAATTTGTGTATGGAAAGTTTTCACCATGCACACCCTAGTTTTCCATCATAGGGAAGTTGAGTGACATATGTGATTAATTCTTATGAGCAATGGTTACTGAAATCATGGGTATTTAAATCTGTTGGGCAGCCTTTGGTGTGCAAAAATGCAACCTGTTCAAATGCCGAGAGATGGGCGTTGTTGAGGCAGGAGAGCAAGTTTGCAGACTGGCAGCGTGTGCGCATGCAGGAAAACTCCAATGAGATTCCTGCAGGTTCACTGCCCCGAACACTTGACATAATTCTGCGCCATGAGATCGTGGAGATTGCACGTGCTGGTGACAAGTAAGCTGTGGCTGGTGGCACCCTTGCAAATCTCTTGTCCCTGTCATGATCACATTTGCGTGCCTTAGCATACATTGTGCAACTAGAGGTTTGTGTCTTCCTTGGCAACCTATCGGAGTGTATAAAATCCAATTGTGCTCCTAGTGGAGAGTAAGTTGCTGTCTTTGTATTGCACTACTTGGTAGCAACAATTTCTTCATGTTTGGTGCAGGTGTATATTCACAGGAACAGTTGTTGTGGTACCTGACATAGCAGCAATTTCTGCACCTGGAGACAGAGCAGAGTCTATGAGGAAAGCAGGGGATGCAAGCAGTCGAAATGGGAGTGCAGCAAGTGAAGGCCTACGTGGTATTAAAGCCCTTGGAGTTCGAGACCTCTCTTATCGTCTTGCATTTATTGCCAATTCTGTCCAGGTATTATTTGTAACTCTGGGAGGTTAATATTGTTTCTGCTGGGCTCTGAATGGATTTCATTCACACTAATACAGCATGGAGGTCTGGGTGGTCACACCTTTTTGCTATTTGGCTAATCCTGTTGCTTTTATTATTTCAGTCAGCTGACAGGAAGCAGGATGGCATTGATATTCGGGCAGTAGGAAGAGACAACGCTACTAATGATGAAGATCTTTTTGAGCTGAAGGTTGGCAACTCTATTTTTTCAATTACAAATACAGGATTTGCTAACAGTTTTAACAGTTATGAACTGCAATAGGAGAGAAATTGTGGAAAACGGATCAGATCTTCTCAAAATAATTAAGTAAGAGATGAAGAATTGCTGAAATCAGTGTCCCTTTGCCTGTAGAATTCTTTGTTTGTACCACATGAGAGTGTACATGTGTGCTTAATAGTGAGCTGTGGTGCCTTATGCAGCAAAATTTATTAGATGAACAGACTAAATTATTTACATGACCAGATGTGTGGATTCAGGATAGGGACAAGGCGGAGGTAGATCAAATGTCTCAATTGCCAGGAATATATACCCGCTTGGTCAACAGTGTGGCTCCAACTGTGTTTGGGCACCAGGACATCAAACGGGCAATTTTGCTCATGCTCTTTGGAGGTGTTCACAAGAAGACACATGAGGGCATCAATCTGCGAGGGGACATTAATGTCTGTATTGTGGGTGACCCCAGTTGTGCTAAGTCACAGTTTCTCAAGTATGCTTTCTTTTAAAATGGTAGTTCTCTGTTTTAAGTTGAGCTTGTCTGCTTCAACGCTCTCATTGTCATAGAACTCTCAACCATTTATAATTAGTCTTTTGCCCTTTGATCTTTATTGTGTACCCCTCGTTATTGGCATTGATATCCTATACATGAAATTTTTGGCCAAACTTTTTTGACTAAGGAAAAATGTTTGTTAGGTATTTCCCATGTAAGAATTGATGGAAAATCAAGACTTGTGTTCATGTGACAGTAACTGGCATCTCTTAAACTGTATCTTGATGTCACCAGCTTGCTAACTCCAGAATCTTGGGTGCATGCGTGAATGCAGGTATGTTGCAGGGTTTCTTCCAAGAGCTGTTTACACATCTGGCAAGTCAAGTTCAGCAGCAGGTTTAACAGCAAGTGTTGTAAAAGAGCCTGAAACGGGTGAATTCTGCATTGAGGTTATACCCTACTCTATTCAGGCGGTTCTGTATCATATTTGCTGGATTTGGATCTGGTGGTAGGCTTTGAAAGGTGTCATCAAGTAGGCAATTAGATCCAAATTAGTGAGGAGCTTCTGAGATCTGCTTTGATTCTTAGTACATATTTCTGTCTACACCCCTGACCCTGTTTATTGAAGCTGGCAAGACTTGTCACGAATGGCCAGATTGTTGCATGACTGGTGAGAACTCTGCAGGCAGGGGCACTTATGCTAGCAGACAATGGAATATGCTGTATTGATGAATTTGACAAAATGGACATCAAAGACCAGGTATGCTGTCCTTTTATCTAGGCCTCTCCATGCCAATGGCTTAAATGTTTTCTTTTACAGGGACAGGCTGAAATGAAATGAAATGAAACTTACCCTCACAAGCTTTTCATGATGAAGGTGATGGTTGTTTGACACTTTGTGAGTGGCTCTTGTAAGGTTTTCACTGCACTCATTGTTGTGTTACCTTCCAATTGTTGTTGTGGAGATTTCTCTGCAATTTCATAGATATTTGTTCTTCATGACTGCATAATAGAGTGCCAACTGCTGGTCAGGGAAAAAATATTCATTGAGGTTCTAAGTCTCCATGCTTGGCCTGCAATATACTGCTGCACAGGAGTACACAATGGACAGAACAACAGAAGCAAGCTGATGCACTTGAGCTAGTCTTGCTCTTGATGTGTTACTAAGTTCTCTGTGGGGCGTGCATCCACAGGTTGCCATTCATGAAGCTATGGAGCAGCAGACAATAAGCATCACAAAAGCAGGAATCCAAGCTACTTTGAATGCACGCACTTCTATCCTAGCAGCTGCAAATCCTTCTGGGGGTCGTTATGATAAATCAAAGCCTTTAAAGGTCAGTGGCTGTAATGTGTCTATTTTGCTCCATTGAGTGCTTTGCTGCTGCTATCATTTTTGATCTGATATTCGTGCTCTTTCTTGCTTGTCTTGCAGTACAATGTTGCACTGCCTCCAGCCATTTTGTCACGATTTGACCTGGTGCATGTGATGATCGATGAACCGGATGATGTATTAGACTACAATGTGGCCCAACATATAGTGAAAGTGCACCAACTCAAGGAAGAGGCTATTTCTCCAGAATTCAGCACTGTCCAACTGCAACGTTACATTGCATATGCAAGGACCCTGAAACCTCAGGTTTGTTGGTGATATATTCTGGCTCTTTTTTCTCAGATGTGAACTCCTAACCCCTACAGGACCTTTTTAATCTCTTCCCTCTTGCTAGTTTAAAAATCTTTGAGGTGTGTACGAACTAACAATAATTGCTACAGCTGGCTGGGTTTTTGCATAATGTGCTGTTGACTTGTTTAGCCTCCAGAAGGAGGATTCTTGTAATCCTCGTGGATGAGTTGATCTATTGTTTATACTCTCAGAATGAGAAATAGGGCGGTGCAGCATAAAGTCTCCCTGGATGTTTTCAGCAGTAGTGGATTTTCTGACTGCCATCCTAGTCTCTTTTCTCATCTTAGATATATGTGTGCTATGTGGTGCAGCTATCAGTGGAAGCAAGGAAGGTGCTAGTGGAGGCATATGTTGCACTGCGGCATGGTGATGCAGTTCCAGGGAGCCAAGTTGCATATCGTATCACAGTACGACAGCTGGAGGCTCTTATTCGCTTATCGGAAGCTATTGCACGCTGTCATTGTAAATCTGAAGTATGTCTTGAGTTTCAAACCTATTTTTTCTGCTGCAAATCCTTGTTACAGTGCAGTCTTTCGAATCAATTGTTTGAGTTGTCTAGTTGAATATCCAGCTTATATTCATTCAGATAAACCAAGGCTCTTTTGGCAGCAGCGTAAACTAAAAAACATCTTGTGAGTTGAATTGTACGTCTAAAGGTTTCTCTTGTAATTTCTTGGATCTTGTTGTGAGACAAAGTCCTCAAGGTTTTTCCTCTGACATTTTTGACAAACGCTCTCAACCAGAGTATGCAGGTATTGAAATGATTAGAATGCCTCGTGTTCATTCCAATATCTCAATTACTGCAAAGCTGGGGGTTATCAATAGTCAATTTTACAGGTTCTTGAGGCTTTGTAGTTGTAAGAAGTTTTTTGTCTTTCAAATGGTCAGTCTTATTGTCCTTCTGAAGGTTAAAGGCTACCTTTAAAAATTCTTCTAAAGAGAACTAGAGGTTGCTTAATAAAGAAAAAATCCTCTTTGGAACTTCTGCTTTTGGAGTTTTCAGAATTATTTTGTGAGTCACGTAAGTGGGGAGCTTCTTGTAAGCCCACTTGTTCTTTATCCATTCCCTGCTCTCTGCTTTCCTCTAAAGTTCTGCTTTTCCATTTCTGTTGGTCTGTTTTTTGTCTGGTCCTTGTGTTATGGTTTGTTGCTAACTAGTAGTATGGCTGAGTCTTCCTGTTGCTTCCCGAATTGCAGCAGAAACTCAGTTTGCAGGTTGGTGCTTGTGACTGGCCTTTACCCACTGTAGGGAGCTGATGAAGTCAGTGGGGAAGTTGTGGTGGTCAAGTCACTATCATACATACTACTGTTAATGGTCCCTAAATAAGTGGGGGACTGGCACTTTGGTTCATACAGCTGTTTTTTGTTTCTTGTATTTCTGTTTTGTATTGTTTTTGTCTTTCCTAATCTGGATCTTTCTGTGGCTTCTTGAAGAAGTGTTAAACCTTGCTGGGGGTTTTTTCTTTGTTGTGAGAATGGAGATTTCTCTATTCTTTTCAAAGATATTATATTCATTCAAGTCAAAATGCCTGCCATGGGAAGAGTCAAGACATTACAAACAATAGTTTTACTAGTCACATGTAATACAGGTCAACTTGGAATTATAGCAGTTCTACTTGACTGCTATAATTCCAGGTTGACCGGTGTTATGTGACCAAGTTGCATGTCTATCAGTGAATGTGTGTACATGTGTATCAAGCTATGTTTCTTGAGTGTTAGCCAATCCTTTCTGAGTCTTCACATTGCTTCCAGAAATGCAACAGAAACCCAGGACACAGATTTTCTAGAATGGTTTGCCCAAATTTTGGGCAGATTATTATTTGCTCATCTTCATCCACCAGGGCTGATGAAGTCAGTGGATAGTCAGGGCAGTTTGTCCCTGCTATTCATGATGAAGGCGATTGTTTGACACTTTGTGAGTACACTCACAAGGTTATGACTGCACTGATTGTTATGTTACCTTCAGAATGTAGTTTTGGAGATATCTCTGCAATCTCATAGATATATGTTTCAAGCTCCATCCGCTAATGCCCATGAAAAAGTGCTTGATAAAGTGATTTGGGCATTTCAGGTCAGACCAGAACATGTAAGGGAGGCAAGGCGTCTTTTGAGTACATCTATTATCAGGTGAGGGTTGCCTCAACTTTTTGATTTGAGGTTCTTGATGCTTTTTGAACTGGCAGTTTCGTTCCATTTGGAGAATGTAAGACTAAGTAGTTAATCAGTAAACACTATGTATGCCAGTTTGATTTGTTTGTTCTGTAAAGTAGAGTTTCCTATCACCAGATGATCAGTTTGCCATTTATAGTGTCAGAATAATTAAGATTTCTCTTGTCATCATGAGCACAGGGGGATCAGCATTTAGGATTCTCAAGTCTTTCGGAAAAACAAGAAATTCCCATTGGCCTATGTGTGATTCAGCTAGGATGGGTGGATTCTTCAGTCCATCAAGATATGTGAATGCATATGATCATACTAATATGTTTTACAAAGCATTCCTGGCTTGTTCTTACTTTTGTGCTTGTGGACTGATTTTGGTTTTCTGCCGACAATGCAGTGTGGATACACATGAGATTGAACTCGATGAAGTACTTGATGATGAAACTAGGGAAACAACAAATGTAGGTGCTGGGCCCATGGAGGACAGTGAGGGGAATGCTGCTGGGGCCATGAATGTGGACATGCAAACAGACAACCCTATCACCACTGTTACTGGAGAACCTTTAGGGTCTCCACTGGTGGCAAATGAAGGTTTGTATTTTGATGCAGAGCTTGCTTCTCTGTCTTTGTTCCATTCACTGACTATAAAAGTTGGATAGCCATTGATCTTCCATGAGTTCACAAAGTGGAAAAAAGTGGACAATAGAGAACTACAATCAGAAAGGGTGCCTTCTGGTTTCACCATAAACTACTTTTGTTTTTGATTTTTTTTGGTTTTAAGTTGATCTGTTCAAGACAGCACTAAGGCTGTCAACACTGGATGATGTATGATTTTGGAAGTTTGAGGTTAGGCTTCAGCTGACTGGGTTTTGGATAACAGGTTCTGAGCCACAAAAGAAGAAGGTGGCTGTAACTTTTGAACAATTTCAGAAAGTCACTCGAGCACTTGTCATGCATTTGCGTCAGCACGAGGATGCTGTGGAAGAAGGTATGTCTCTTCGTGGAGTTTTTTTTAATCACACATGTCCTAAGAGAAAGAGCCAGGTGGGTGAAGTTTCTGCTGCGCTTGATGTATTGTTACTCAATGCAATACATTCTTTTGCACTTAACCCATGTTTACAAACATCCTATTGAACTGAACATCATTCTGACATGAGTATCCATCTTTCAGTTGGTGGAATTGCTGGATTGAAGCAACGAGATTTGCAGAGTTGGTATGTCAAAGAGCTCCATGAGAAACAGCATTTCTCTTCACTTGCAGAGATGGCTCAAGAGTTGAAACAGGTTAAAGCTATTATTCAGGTACTTTTCCCTGACTTGTACAAATAGTTTGATTCTCAGAAATGCTCTCTCTGATAAGCCTCTGGAGGAAGCCTCTGCAATGCTTAGCCAAAATGAGTTAAATATGCTTATCCCTTACAGTAATTGAAGAGTTGTGGATAAGAGGTATGCAGTAGACTGTTGCATGCAGTGAAGTTCAATGTCAAAACAAACTGCTAAGTTGAGTATTTGACATTCTATCAATCTTACAAAATATTGTGTTGTGTTTGCAGCATTTAATCAACCGTGAAGGAGTGCTGGTTGTGTTGGATGATGGCACAGATGCTGTTGCAGCTGCCCAGGCTGCCCAAGAGGCAGAAGTTGCTAGTGCAGCTGCAGGAGGGAAGACACCACAATCAAGACGCACATTTAAAGCTGAAGATGAGCGCATCTTAGCTGTGAATCCCAACTATGTTATTGAATAGCCATTTCTGATTCTTGAATCATCAACTTGGCATATTTAAAGGGAATCAGTTGTTGAACCATCTTTAGGCTCAAACTGTCAGAATAGTTTCTGGGCATATGGGCTGGATGGAGGTGAAGACAACTCTCCCAATGCCAATATGAATGTTGGGGTTTAGAAGAAAGCACATTGCTGCACCACATATTTGTGGAAGAGCCATGCTGGTTTATTTTGACCAAAACCAGCAAACCAGCTACCAAAAAAATTGAACCAGTTCCTTGTACCAGTAATTTACTCTTGCTCCATAAAGCAGGACTACTATCATCATCCCACATCAGCTTTTAGCTGTTACCATCGGATCTGTTACAGGTGCACATGTAGACCCTTTCTCTTGCTGCATGCTGATGAACTATTGAGTGGTTGCAGGCAATTGTCTCACACGTGCTGCCGTTCAGTACACAGCTCCATGCACCAATAGGGTGGGCATGTAGACAACCACATCTAAGAAGTTTGGTAATTGAAGATTTGTTTTCACCAAATTGTGATGGAAAGCAAATGGCAACAGGGTAATGTGGTTGAAGTATGTGAGGTAGGTAAGACTGAAATTTCGGAGCACATTTATTGCAGATGGTCCTTGCAAGTGAAATTACAATTCATTGTTAAGTTTATGAGAATCTGTTAAAGCTAATTGCTGTTCATTTGGGATCACTCTTGATGGTTAGCATGATCCCCATGTTGTGCTACAGTTCATATGGGCTTGCTCATTTTTCATAGAAATTTGGAGTTACATAATTTAGATGTCTTGATCTGGGTGATGTTAATTACTTTACTTTCTGATGAGTAATGTAGAACTAGTTGGTTTCGAATGCTGTGGAAGTCTAAAGATAGCTAATTTTCCATGGTGAGCTGTTTGATTTCTGCTTCCCATGAGAATGTTTGTATGGATTACTAGGAACAGTTGTTAGGCAACTGGCACTGATCAAACCAACTTTTCTGCATGTGGCACTAATTCCATTTTGTGTCACAGAGGAGTGTTTTTGGATGGCAGGTTTGTAATAGAATGAGACGAAACATCATTCTGCTTTATGAGAAATGAAGCTCTTATGAACAGCTTTAAATTTCTCTTGTTAACTAGGGGTAAATGGATTTTCATTGGGATTCTCCTATTATTGCACACCACTTTCCCTATTGCTGCATATAATTGTTCCCTATCCTGGCGAACAAGATCCTTACTATCACACACTGGTCTTTCCTTCTTGCACAACTGCACTTAGCTTCTTGTAAGTAAACTAGTAATTTGGGGCTTATTGTGTGAAATGGTAGGGTTTTGGTGTGCATGAGTGCATTTGTAGGGTTTTTTCTCCAATGATGTGTGCAACCATGGGATAAATGGAAAATGCTGAACTCAGATTCTATGAATTTGCTATAGGCCACAGACTGGGTTTGGTGGCCAACATAGTGCAAGTGCTATACATCAAAATTTGGCAAGAAATACTGTTTTTTGAGGATAATATTTGAAATTGCATTCTTGAATGTGCAATAACTGGGTCAGCTACACTACATGCCAATGACATGAAAAGAATGGGCAGAAATCCATTATCCATGGTGGATGAGTACATGTCTCCTTCAGCAGAGAAAAAAGGGAGCTAAACTGAGTTCTTGTGCTTCCTATTCCTCACCATGCCTTTGAAATTTTAAGCCAATAGATACTGAGGAAAGAGTAAGAGTGTGGACTTGGCTGTATGCCTTTGTGCATCTGACCAACAAAAAGAAAAAGGTTTTCTATGGGAACAATTAAATCCATACCAAGAATTTGAAGACCCAAAAATTATACCCTTAAACTGGACACCTAATGCATTTAATTTGAGAGTGAATGAACTACAATCTTAAACCAGATAATTAGTACTGTTATTGTGAACGTGAAGCTGTTACAACTTGCGACCAGAGTTGGCGGCTTTTCACTCAAAGAGGTTCGCGAACAGGTTTTGGGTAAACTGGAGTGTTGGCCGGTTCTCAGGTTCTCAATCAGGTTCAGGGTAACGGGACTTGCAGGATCAAACTTTTGGTTCCATGACCTCGTGTCAAAATTTTCAACTGTGAGGAGGGTTAGGTACATAAGCATTTGACAATTTTACATGGCTCAAGGGAAGGAATGAACTGCAGTCCAAGGAAGTCACATTTATGGCCCCACATAACCAATCCAGATTCTACAGTTACTGTATCACATTCTGTGCACGTTGCAATCTTGAAAAAAGTTCTTCCTTGTGTGGACATAGACAAATTAATCTGTTGGCTCTGCATGTGTTATGATGTGGGCCACGTGTTTCTTGGCATCTTGACTTTGACGTCTATTTCAAAGTTCTCCAGTTCTCTTTCTTTGGTAGGTAGTGGATGATGACAAGGAAGGTTGAAAAAGTGAAAACCCCAAGAGAACAAGGAAATAGAAAATGGAGTAATGAGAAGTTGAAAAGAGAGAACACGGTGATGGAAACTAGAGTTGTTAAAAGTGAAGAGAATAATAAGGAGAAGCCACCACATAAGGACTCTTCAGACCCAAAAATGGAGTTAAAAAAAGTCAAAGAGATAAAAGGACAAGTTTAAGCTATTGAAGAAAATAATGATCATCATGAGCTTCTGAAAGTCAAAGACAACAAAGACAAGTTAGGCTACTCCTTGCTTGCATCCACATATCTAGCTAAGACATAAAGAAGCAGCTCATGGCCTTTTATGGCTTTTGTATATATGGCAGTTCAAAAGCAATATCATGAGAAACAGCTGCAAACATCCCACTTATTGCACTTGCTCTGGGTAGCTGACCCTATTTATTGCAATTGAAAAATTCTCTTGATACAAAAATATTTCTTGCTGAAATTTGGTACATAGCACCTATGCTATTATTGGAGGGTTAAACATTAATTGAATGTGCAAATACAATACAGACGTGAAAATCTCTGATTTACAATAAATAGATATAATCTCAGATCACCATTTCTCATTTACCCCTTGATTGCACACTTCATTGCAGGGAAAAACGATCTAGGCACTCAATTAGTGCATGCCCAGACCTTACCATTGCTCACATTGTACCCAAGATTACTATTTCACAAGATCCTAATTATACTCAAGATTACTATTTCACACCTTTTACCCAACGATTTTTTCTTCAATTTTTTGATGTTGCATCACTGATGAGCAACCCAAGAAAGATTTAACATTAAATGACAACAGGACAAGTAAAACAATAATTTTTTAATTAAAAAAAAATCCTGCCGCTGTTTGATGGCTGCAGGAGCAAGCCTTCTAAATTTGGCAAACCGAGTATAAAATCCCTACTTTTTAGGTGAATTTTTTCAAAATTTTCCAAGAACAGCCTTAGACATTCCAGCCCCAAAAACACTTCCACATTTTGGCAAAATTTTGCACCCCAAAAATAAAAAACGCTGCTTCCACCGAAGATTGCTATTTTACATGCAAGAACCCAAGTGCTAGTGCACAAGCATAGGGTACACCGGTGTGCAACAAAAGGGTTTGATCAGGATTGCTATTTTGCATGCAAGAACCCAAGTGCCATTGCACAAGTATAGGGAACACTGGTGTGCAACAAAAGGATTTGCCAGGTTAGGGAACAAGTCCAAAGAACATTGTGTGTCAACAGGGTAATACATGTGTGGCAACACGTGTTGCACACATCTGGGCTTCATCCCCATATTGTGCAAAGAGAGCAAAGGATAGGGCCCTCTGCTCTCTAGGTCTCATGACTTTGTGAGGTATGACTTTATGAGGTTTAAGTGTTACCGTGTCTTATTCAGTCATGGCAGACCTACAACCCACACCATTGACTTCCACTCCACACTTAAAAGTCATGTGAACAGTAACAAGGACTATCGGTACATCAGAAGGCTCAGTTTCTATGTACTACATCCATGACAAATAGCATATCATCAAGTGCTACATTAAACCAAAGGAATGGACTGCCAGGAGAGAAAAACAGTGTAAGACTGAAAAAAAAATCATAGCATCAACCTAAATGTTACACTTACACAAAATTTCAGAAGCACAACTAACAGTCAGAGATCAGGCCAATGACCTGTTGGACCTGAAAGCCCAAACTCAACTTTCAAAGTTGTAATCTTTGACTCTGGAGTCTGTGGTGAGATTACTCAACATCAAATACTGCTACAAATGATTTGAAACAATGCAAATTAAAGTTTTAAGTACTCAGTCTCAATGCAAAATTTGACAAGGACACTTTCTGTGGTGTGTTGGCTATATACTGGAACCCTGCATAGATGCCTCAAATCAGAAGTAGACCTTATCCATGCTATCCCAGAACCTTTGCTCAGGTCCCTGGAAGGCCTCACTTCACAAATACAATAAATTCGACCTACAGCAAACCAAGAATATGAATGCTAGAAAGAACTGAAGGAACAACATGCCAAGACACAAATGGGATCCTAAAAGCCGAAGAGTCCAATCTCACTGGCCCGTTCCTTATCAAAGGTTTCAAAGTATTGGTAGATGATGGTGACAGCTAATAGAATTCCTGTGCCTGATCCAATTGCACCCATGAAATCAGCCACCACTGTCAGAGCTCCAATACACATTCCCCCAAAGGCAGCAGCAGTTGGAATATACCGGTTCAACTCCTTCTGCAAGTTGGACTCACGATGCCCTGGCATCACCATTTGTTGCTCCTGTTTGTGCACAAACAATAGATGGTGTCAATTGTCACATGTAATGAAGCTATAAACTACACTTCAAATCCCAAAAACTGGACAATCAACAGACCAACTAGCAGGTGTATGATCTGTCTCAGTTTCCTGGGTTCATATGTTTGATGACATAGTGGACAACTTGTTCAGGTTCATACTAACTCTTTAAAGTTCCATACCTTGAGCTGCCTAGCAACATCACGTGCTGATGATCCAGAGACTTCAATCCATGTCTTGGAGAAGAGTGCACAAGCCGTGAGCATGAATGTCAAATAGAAGAGAGCATGGAAGGGGTTGGCAGCAATATCTCCAAAACTGCACATTAAAGAACCACGCTTGGAGAGCCAGTCCACAGATGTTCCTTATGTATGTTCACTGTGGTTGAAGAGGTCAACCAGAAAGTAGACATAACTCCAAAGAGCTGAGATGGCAACAGCAAGTAATTCGATTGCAGAGCTGAATATTACCTGGTAGGAGCTGTAATGTAGTACACCAGGCCACCAACAGGAATGAGCTGACCACTTTGTGAATACTCTGATTCCTTCCACTTGCCAAGAAGGTTCACAACGAAGTTTGTACTGTATCTCTTGTATAACAACTGCAACCATCATCCCATGTGCATGGTGTAAGCCACGAGAAAGCTTGAAAGGAGCACTTGTTCAATAAATAGGTGTTTTCTCCTTTTGGAACTCTACTAAATTGCTTATCACAACTCTCTATTTGAGGATATAAAATCACTGGTTAGGAACCTGTGAGATGAAGTAGAGGTTGGTGACGAGAGCACTCTGAAGGATAATAGGCATGTTGGAGGTATAGAACAGCTTGATAGGATATGATCCCTGTTGCCCACGAGCGCTTTTTGATCGAACAGGAAGAACGACTCGAAAACCTTGAAAGTAGATAACAATCAAAAACACCAGCACAGTGGCCAACAGGTTGGTCACATTTGGCAGGTTTTGTCGGTAAAAAGCCTCTTTCAATGCTCGAACCTTGTCAGTCCTTGTAATTAGAAGATGAAAAAGAGCAATGACAGCACCCTCAAATTCTGCTCCTCGCCCACTGTTGATGGTGGTTGGGCTGAAAGCCTTCCAGATGATGTTCTCACTGTCAAAACAACATTTGATTTGTTAACACAACATATACATTGTTATTATCTGAATTTCAATCTAAATGCACAATAGAACCTTCTATGCAGATGGGCTCTTTTAAAGCTTACCAGATATTAGTGGCAATGAAAAGTGAAATGCCAGAGCCAAGGCCATAACCCTTCTGCAACAACTCATCCAAACATATGACTATGATTCCAGCAAAGAAAAGCTGCACGATTATGAGAATGGCATTGCCAGCTCCCAAATCACGCACATTTCCATACATGCCCGACAAAACATATGCCACTGCCTCCCCAATTGTGATCAACACACCTAGCAACTTCTGTGCACCATTCCTGCCCACAATCCATCACCAGTCCCAATCAGAACTGTGCACCATTCCTGCCAACAATCCATTGATCAGAACTATGGTGTACCCATGGACATGTTTGATTGAAGGGTCATCATGCAGGCCAAACAAGGAATGTGCTACCTATCTGCCCTCAACTATTTGTCTGTGGGAAGGAGGGGAGCTGCCTGGGATCCTTGAGAAGGCTATGAGGTGGGTAGAGGGATACTTACAAAAGGGCACGGTCCTCCCTGACACTGTTGTCAACCTCAATGAGCTTAGAACCAGCAAGGAGCTGCATGACAAGCCCTGATGTTACGATGGGAGTAATGCCAAGCTCCATAACCGTGCCTCGATTGGATGCAAGAATCATACGCATCCAGTAGAAAGGATCGGATCCAGTGGCCGAGTGAATACCATAGAGTGGCAGCTGACTGCAAACCAAAAAGATGAAAAGGGAAACTACAGTATACATCACTTTCTCTCTGAACGGGACCTTCCTGTCTGCTGTTTGAACCTCTGGCAAAAATGATAGAAACGGCCTGACAAGGTGTAGAACCCTGAAACCGCCGGCCATCTTGAAGCCTTTTTTGTGTCCCGCTCAACTGTGTGTATTGGTAATCGTCGACAGAAACCCCGTTGTCGAGCCCTGCCCTAAACCAAAGGAGCTAGCGTCCACCCGACAAAAGAACAGATCGTCGTTGATACACAGCCTCTTCCTTGCTTGCGGTACAATATATATATCCGCGACGCTGTTCTCGAAATTGGAGTAGTTGACCTTATTCCAGCGATGCCGGCAGAAACCTCGTCCTCTCCACACACTGCACACAGAGTACAAAAAAAAGTTAGTTCTGTCTGTCTGTCTGTCTGTGTCTCGATAGGTACACATCCCGAACTCGGTTCCTTAAGCCAAACGGACACAGAAAAAAAATGGTCTCACATTCTAGACGCTATGTACAGCCAAGACGAGAAGCAATTACAAAAAGACAAGCTTCAAGGTGAAATGCGACTACCGCAAAAACTCCTCACAAGCTCTCTCGAGGAAGCACCAAACTCAACGATCCAGTCATCAAAACTTGCACAAGAGCTTGTAGATCTCGTTTCTCGTCTCCCAGAATTCCGATAAACATACCGAAATGCGAGAAAGTAGAAAAACCGAGACCGCATCTGAAGGTTTATGCATCAACCAAAACCATCCCTGCGCTACATATGCAGAGCGATCTCTCTTCGTTTCTTATTCTTCCTCTCGTGTCCTGACCAGTTCCCCACAACAGGTTTGGGGAACTCAGGGGAACATATTCTCACATTCCAAACACTCTTTCACGCGTTGTTGCAAACGTTCTCTATACAGGATTACTGGAGTTTGCGAAGATCGTTGAGTTCTCATGTAGAAGTTCCCAGAGTTCGCCGTTGAGTCAACACGTTCCAGACTCGATCTACTTTGTTGCCATTTCATTCTTCATTGGTGGGTTGACTGCAGTATACCTTGAGCAGAGTGGATGGATGAATGGTGGCGCAAGGAATGAAATACAGCTGCCTGTGCTTTTCGGGATGAGAAATCATCTGTACATGACGATCATCCAGCACCGTGTTGCCATATTCGTTCCCCAGCTTTCGCCGTGTTGTCACATGCACTCTCCAGTCCGGATCACCGGAGTTCGCTACGTCCCTAGAATTCTCACCGGGATGTTTCTAGAGTTCTCTGTTTCGTTCCCAAGTTCGAAAGTCGACCTACCTTGTTCCCATGCTCCTAAACTATTAGTGAGTTGACCGGAGAAGAGTTATCAAAGCGAATGGATGACACACAGGCTGTTCCTCGTTTTGGATGACAAACCATCTGTAAATGAGGATCATCCAAGACGGGTGCTGTGAGATTGGATCCATGAGCCATCGCCGATCGGACATGTGCAGTGCCGTTCTGTGAGATAGGAGACAGTGAGCAAAATGAACATTACTCTCACATGCTTGTTGCAGCCTGAATGAGGATCTAACATTGATTTTTCTAATCAGCTCTATGTCTTTGTAGAATGAGAGCTAGCTGACATCATGACTGACTCCCAGTTGCCTCTGGAAGTGTTGTAGCAGCAGATTGGTTCTAGGTTGTCAGGGAAAGGTTGAATGTTTCTGGAACTCCATTTTCAGACATTCATACAAGCCACAAGAAATTTATG
>Ga0209611_10006056_pt1 | contig 20009 bp, 12 predicted proteins | sample S1TSphgellanicum_3_FD_187693 | JGI IMG/M metagenome (GOLD analysis project Ga0209611, IMG submission 187693) | Host-associated microbial communities from peat moss isolated from Minnesota, USA - S1T2_Fc - Sphagnum magellanicum MG (SPAdes) (version 2) | ecosystem: Host-associated > Plants > Peat...
AGATTCAGTCACTGTTTGTTGGTTGCTGGTGTAAGTGCCAGTGTAGCAGCACTTGAGGATGGAAGGTTCTTCATGAACAGATTATCGAAATTGGTTGCCTACTTGATGTCTTCATGGGCAGTCACCTTGTTGATGTGTATTTAAGATCTTGGAGCATTGAGACACAACACAGTGTTCAACATGATGCCCACAGGTGGTGAAGGCTATTGGAACTCTATGCTTGGAGAGTATGCCACCTCTAGTATGGTGAGGAAGCTTTTGAACATTTTGAACAGAGGCATCATGGACATATGAACATCAATATTATCACTTTGTTATTATCTCGCCTTCAGTATCTGGAAGGATCTCCTGTTTATGGAACTTCCAATGAAGAGAGAACTCTCTGTCGATTTTGCAGACAGAAAGTGGCCATCATTGGACATTTTAGATTGAGTTTTCTGAAAGAAGCAGACTTTGCTCATAAAGGCAGTTCATTTAAAGACTGATGATGGATGGTCACTTAACTGCTTCATAAAGTTTGGTTTTATAACACAGGTGCTATGCTAGACATCCCTTTATGTTGCAGTAACTTAACAAGGCTGCATAATCTGGTGCCAGTTAAAGGGACCCAATAATACATCAACCCAGCTGTGGCTTCAGCATATATCTTAAAGCAATGGTTTGTAGCAGTTTCTGGACTCAAGCAAAGATGTTCCTGCACCTGGTTTATAGGAAAATGACAACTTGCCAGATTATCACAATGACAATCCCCATTATGCTACAGGAAAATGACCCAATAGTGCCATCTGGTGGTCCATCTCCAGACCACTTTCTAGGATCTACTTTGAATCTTTTGCATTGCAGCGCCCACATTGTTTTAGAGATCAAGCTGTTTGTGATGACAACTGTGATACAGAGAATTTTCTCTCCTTCCAGCTTTTTACACAACTGCAAACTTTACCCAAAACTTTACACCGGTCATCAGATGTATCCCTGGATTGTGGGCTTATTTTTTTGAAGGTTGTTTGAATGGCAAGCAGGTTATTATCCCTCCCTCACTTTATCATGTTGTATGGATGGTTAAATTGCCATGGCAACACCTCCCATCTAATAGCTCCTCTTCAGATTATTGAATGGATTGCTTGATTGAATGAAAGTTTTCCACCTCACTTGAGTTGAAATTAGAATAAGGTTAACACATCTGTGGATGCTAAGGAGACAAAAATGGTGCATGGTTGCTTTTGTCATGCATATCAACGAGTTTCCTCAAGTTGCAGTAAATGCCTATTTGAAGGTTGCTTTGTGAAGTTAGGTGTTTGTGGACACAAGGGCAAGTCTATCATCACATGCAGTTTGTGGAGAGAAGGCATTGTTGAGCCTGTTGTATGTACTTGGATATTCAAATTTTATCACTTTGGCAGATGTTGCAGAGGTTGAATTAGTCTGCTGCTCAGATTTCCCTAGATTTACTGTTTTACGCAGATTTTTATTCATTGCATGAGGTCATATTGAAACAGATACCATATGTGGCCCCTTATGTAGAGGAAAATTATTCTCATTCATTAAGCACTCAGAAATTTTTTAGTGTAGTTTGAGGGCAGCTTACATACATAAATGTCTTGTAGAAAAGCGGAGACTTCACACCTACTACCAATTAAGAGTGGACAGGATCTTATCCTTAAGGAGTAGGCATAAAAACCCTCCCACTCCTAGAGCTCCTGATCTACTTATGTTTAGGTTCATAATAACCCTCCCCCTCCTAGGCCTTGTTCATGGTGGGTAAAGCCCACAAGTGGGGGACATTCGCAGAATGTGAGGCATGAACAACAATGGCCTCATCCTAGTCCCCCTTATTTTGGTAAGTTCCCAACACTTGGGTAAAGCTTTACCCTACACCTATGGTCAGTTGCATGCAATTTGGTGAACTGGTTTATCCAGGGTCGAGTTTGAAATGAGAGGAACAGGTGGCCATAGTGGGTCCTCAGAAGCTTCTGTCTCTGTTTAAAACCACAAACACTTCTGCCTTCAAAATCAAAATTCTGTTAGAATGGAGATACCTGCAAATTATATTGCTTCACTGACAATGAGCCAATGGTGACTTCCACACTTTCTCTCCTCAACCACATCCAAGCTATGAGCCATCCTATAACAGGGCTTTCAGGAGAATTCAAATAGGGTCACATGATGTAATCTCTGCAGCTGATGAGAGAACTTAATTTTTGCAGATTCTTATATTTCTCTTTCAAACTAATTATAATTGGAGGATGGAATACAAGCAAGCTTACCTCCCAGCTGAAGTTAGTTGGCTTGTCTCCAGGTCAGATGGTCCATCTTCCAAGTCTTAGGAGGGCTTCTCCAGATTGGATGGTGCAGTTTCCACATTATGTAAGGCCATAACCATAGAGTCAGCACCACCTGTGGATTTTTCAGCTAATCCATTGTAAATTAGAAATTTTGTGAGCAACATCAATTGAGGGTTGAAGCCAAAGACAAAAGACAAAAGATATCCAATTCACATGCAGCCTATTGTAAGCAACAAACAGTTCATAATCACAGGCGCCATAATTTTATGGCTCTACCTTAGGCCGCTTATGAAGCTTTTTGCTCAGGTAAAATTATACCTGGCACAATTCTCAAGTTTTTATGCAGATCTAGAACTCACAACTCGAGTCCATTATTCACCAGGGAGGGTGGCTGCATCCATAGCATTAGCATGATCTGCGGATTGGCCACCCAAAACTTTTTCTTTAGTTCCATTTTGGTACATCACATGGGCCAGTTCAAACTTTGTTACTACTTAAACTGGAACAGAGTTCTTTTCAGACATCCTGAATGTACATGTAGATGTTCACAATTGCATATGGATATTCGACCAAGGTGTGCATCTACATGTAAATCCAGTAAAACCAGAACATCACTGTCATGTGTAAAATTACATATGCAGATATACATATATAAATATTAACATATGTATCTTTTTGCAAAACATAGTGACTCCAAACTTTGTAGAAACTTTTAACCTACCTAGCTAGGCAGCCCAACAATGCAGGAGAAATATGAGATGACTTCAACCCAAAGTCATCCCCTTACCAGAAGGTGAGTAATTTTCCACTTTCAAGGAGTGGCAGTTGGATGAACCCCAATTTTAGAACTCCTGGCTACAACTAACTGAGACAAAAGTCATTTGTGCCTCAGTCTGTTCCATAACAGAGGTTGTAGAAATCCTGGAATTCCTAGTTCTCTCCAATATTTGTTGCCAGATACTGTCTTTCTCAATGTTGACAAGGGCAATGCATGTTGGAGCAGACTGCTGGTTCCAAACCCTAGATATTTCTCTCTGTGCAGGTTGGGCCAAGGAGGCCATCTACAATTTCGGAACTGAGGAGGATGTGACTCATGTAAATTCTGAATCTGGGCCTTTTTACCAAGTCAACTGGCATAGAGAAATGACCCACTTTGTTGCAACACATAAAGCTGAACCTTTGGATTCATCAGAAGAGAGGAGGGACATCAGGGTAAGTAGAATAGACAACTGTGTATGATTGAAGATCAACTTGATCAGATCACCAGCTGGAACAGATGTCTCCTCATCCCAAACCTGTTTTCATGGGTTTTTGAATGTGAACTTGAGGTAAATGTGTTGGAGATTGCAATGGTGTGCAGGTGAAGCAGGGAATCCAGTGTTGCGGTTGCTGGGTGGATAGCCATCAATTGATGCCCTTGATTTCTGCATGGAAAAATGGGAAGTTGGTGTTGCTTTGACTGCATCACAGAAAGGCTCCCAATATTGACCGCCAAGAGCCCTTGAAGAGGTGGTGAACATTTTGCACATCACCATTTTCAGGTCACTTGAGCAAAGTTATTCAATTTAGGATATTTTTCTCTACAAAATTCTTTTAAATATATAGAATTTTTTATAAGAAATCTGAAGTTATGACCGCTTCAACTAATAGTATAGAGATGGACTACATTACATGAGCACTAATATACTTCAGTCTCAAAAGAAATCAAACCAATTTTTTTCTGCAACATTTTCAATCATTTTTTTTAATACATTAAAGGAGATGAAGCAAATAACAAATATAATATGCTATTTTCAAAATGAATATATTCATATGATGAAAAAGAGTATTTTTCCAAGTGCTCACCAGGTGAAAATTATAGGTTATTCATTATCAAGGTTGAGTCAAATTGTACTCCTATTCATAAGAAACAAATTTAATTATATTTACTAAATTAAAAAATTGGGCATAACAATGGCACATTGTCATGTGCCAATTTATCAATCGCAATAATGTGTATGGATCCATGTTGTTGCTCATACCATGAAAGTAGACGCCTAATGGCCACCAAGGATTAGGGTTAAGGTCCCAATATATATATCGATAGCTAGTATCTAACAATATACACACACAAATTTTTACAATAAACAAATTCCTTAATATCACGTTAATGCCACACATTATTTTTTATGATCGAAACATTGCTTTAAAATATGCCACATCCAACACAAAAGAACCCAAAAATAAAAGAACTCATAATAAATTTGGAGTCAATGCCATGAAATGAGAAAATAGACGCCTTTCATTAGGGATTAGGCTTTAGGTGCAACAACAAATATCATTGATCATGACTATGAAGAACATTGTAGACAAAATAATCTACGATGAACAAAATTACACTTCATCAAACACAAAAACACAACAATCTATTATTCCATTACTAGATGATACATTAAATAAAAATAATAAAAATTTATTGATAATATAGCCAATAATCACAAAAGGAAACTCAATCCATTGAGTTTTAGAAAAAGGCAACCGTGCCTATCCACGAATCCATGCTTATTTACCATGCCTATCTACAAATCCAAAAATGATGTTCATAGTGAAACATTTTTTTAGTAGATTAAAATTTTATGTATCATTTGTCTTTGTGGCCACCAGGTGCAACAAAGTAGATTATTGGTTTGAAAAGCAATGAATTAAAGGTTCAATTTTTAACCTCACCTAAAAACACAATTATCAAAAAATTTACACATTAAAAGACACCAATGCTAGCAATGAATTAAAATCAATAGATTGTTACTAATTATGGATACTATAAAAAAATTATGAATAATTTGATATAATATAATTAAATTCATTAAAAAACAAAAACACACTTTACAAATTATTGGATGCATTAATAGCCTCTAGATTCACTTTTGTTCGTAAAGAACAACTATTAGCAATAGTAATTTTACTTTTGTTTGTCATATTTTTTCAGTAAGGAAAAGAGAAAAGAACAACTACAATCTCAAGCCACTATTTTGGATCTACCAAATTATATTGCCACTTGCCATTCCAGCAATCTTTGTACAAACGTCATTCATCCAAATTTGACCTTTTCTTCACTAAAACCCACCATTGCACCCTCACCATTTTAAAGAATTCATTTTGATCATCCTTCACAACATCACTTTGTGTTCTTCCCAACCAAACAAGGACAAGGAGAGGATCATGAAGCCTCACAAAAACAAAATATCCATTGCTAAGATCTTTAAATGAAGTGTATGTGGGAATCAGCTTCAAGTTCTTGGGCCCACAATAAAAACAAATGATTGAATCTTTTGAATCAATAACCGACGTTGTGGACAGCAACTCAGCTCTCACATAATTCAACTTTCAATTGTTGGAAGGGCAAAAGTCCTCCAAAAGAATGCACCTTTGAACAAACAAAGGTTTTGACAAATGTAATAAAATATCCTCCCAGTAATCCATATACAGACTCATTTTCACCATGTAAATTGTGCTTTGTTCAATGCCTTGTTTCCAGAATTCCACGTATTTAGACAATCCAACATTAATAAACTTCTCCCTCTCCACTAACCTCACTGCATCATGGCCCCAAATTGGGTGATATGGAATAGGGTTGGGAACCCTAGTAGGTAGCTTTGGAGATTCATCTGCATTAACTTTCCATAATTGGATTGGAGGCCCCTCTATGGGACTCTAAATGCTATTGATTGGTGAAACTTTATACTACATCACAAGCTAGCCCAACAAATCCACAAAAAATCTTTTAAAATGCATATCAATATTCCTTACCAAAGTTTCTGGACCATCTTTTAACCAACCAAAAACCTAGGTTTTAAAATATGGAATTTTTTGAATCAACTGCAAAATGAAAGGTCTCTCTAGCGAGACCATGAAAGCCTTCATCAAATCTGCTAAAATATAATTATTTTGTTTTCTCAACTTTTTGGACAAATATCCAAAGCATCCATTGATATCTTCATGTGTTTAACCAACCACAAGGAATCCTAGCTTAACCTACTCAAACACTTCCCTAGCCATCAAGAACAAAAGAAATGTTAACAAGTACCTATTTTTATTATCTTTCACATAGTTATACATTTGAAGCAAGAATTTTTTTGGCAACAGTTTGGGGCCCATACTTTTACTTGGTGTCTTTAATTCAATTATACAACAATATTTTCCTATCACAAGATGCGCAAAGAAGGCATTTTGGGGAGGATGCTCAAACAACATTTTGGATTCACAAGCTGGAGTTTTCTCCAAAGTTCAAAGAAATCGCAACAATGAACCAATTGTAAAATTGGGATCATTAGGCCACAACTCATTAGAATATTGTGCATATTTTTCATCACCATGACCCTGGGCTATCATACTTGTCAACGTAATGGGCAATTCTTTAAGCCCACAAATCATTTTGTTTGCCACCTGCAACCTTAAGAATGCAGTTTTCGCATGATCCATTTTGTCATGGATAACGTAGAGGAATTCATCTTTGGACCACACAGACTCGGACCTTCAAGTATGGTACAAGTTTCTACATGGCTCTTGATGCAAGAGGTGTTTTTTCGACTTTAGTTCATATTATTTCGCATCATTAATGTTCCTTCTTAATTTTGATATTAAATCTTTTAGTGACACACACAAAATACACTTTGCAAAAACATAACCTTTCTTTTTTACATCAACATTGAGATGGTGTCTCTTCCTTGACCTACTCATCACAAACTGCAAAATACTTCCAATGTTTAACTCTTTGTTGATTTGCGAAAATGTAATTCAAAAAAGTGATCAAATTATGTTATGCACATAATTTTAGGCATTGAGGACTAAACTCAAATAAATACATCATACTTGCATGTTCTTCTAACTTCTATACATTATCATTTACTCGATCACTTTGCTTTCAAAAACTCCTCCATGTACGAAGTAACAACTATTGAACATCATGTCTACCATTTCTGATTCCTTTCAATTGATGTGGCATTGTGTCAACACTCAAGTTAATCAACAATTGAACATTTGACTTTGCTTGCTTGGTTGGAATTCAGAGTTTATGTGAACCTTTATTTTTGTGAAGTAAAAATTTGCATCTTCATTTGGAATTTACTTTGTATAACACATATGTTGATCAAAAGAATCCAACGATCTTATACCATGTCGTTTTATAGATGTCTATTTCTTAAATCATGATAAACTTTTGTTGTTTCATGTCTACTCTCACATGCAACCTTCTTGGAATATCCATGCCATATGTTTTGCGCTCTTCAGAAGACAAACCCCAAAACTCTTCTCTCAACAACTTCGTCTTCTCACAAGGAAAGTGTTGACAATAATTCCATGCACAACATAATGCATAACTCACATTCCGAACAGACTCTTGGGATAATAATTTACAATCTTTGACACTAATTGATCAAAATGCCCAACATTTTGTTTCCTCTTCCAAAAAGTGTATTTCTTTTTCTTTACACAAATTTCTCCCTCCTCATCAACAATTGGAATGTTGGTTTCATTGTAAGTTATAAAAAATTGTCTCATGGAATACCCATCCACAATGATTGTGCCAACGGCCACTTCCAAATTGTCATAACCATTGAAATATTATTCGAGCAATACAATATATTCACTCCAATATGATTCTCACCAAGCTAATTATCAAGAACTACCTCCCTTGGGTCACAAGCTATTACGCGACCATTTACAACGAACAACCCAACATCAGCACAAGCTCACATTCCACACCTTGCCAAGCACACTTACTTTTTGACAAAATGTGAGAGTTCTTTCCTCTGTTTTCATTATCACCTCATTCTTGCTCTTCTTCACCATTTCCTTCATCATCCCACCCTTCATTCATAGAATCAAAAGAACCTCTTCTCACAGTGCCATCATTACTAGAATCATAAAAAAATTACAATTCTATCCATCGGATTCATCTTGAGGAATACCATTCATCTTATTGTTAATTTTTTCATCAATTTCAAATCCCTCATATTATGAAGATGAAGAGAAAGCGTGATCTCTAATAGATAGTCTAATTTTTCGCAAATTGTTAAAACCCTCCTCTCGAATGCCTTCTTCCAATAGAAATGCAACCTCTTCCTCCAACATGGAAACATACCTTGCAAGCCAAAACAATCATTTCCCATTAAGGATCTACAATATCGTGCATCTAGAATTGGGCAAAAAAGTCTTCACTACTCAAACTCCTCAACCATAGATACGATGGTCACAACTATACAATTCTCCACTCCATTAGCACCATAGATCGAGACCAATGACGGATCCTTGCATTGACCTACTCTAATTTGAACTTCTAATTGTTGCTCGAATCTCAAATGGCAACTATGTCACCGACATGCATATTTTTGGTCATGTTTTCACCATTTCTAAATAAAATTTACCTGCCAAACACCCAACATTCACACAGTTTATGGATGGATATTACTACCACGGAACACAAAATTGACTAGAAAATGATGAACCCCTAAATGAACCACCCATTCCACTAAAAAGGAATTTGTTTTTCTATTTAATTCAATTGATTTTCCACCATTTACTAAAAACTTTTGAGAATATTACATTAAGAAAGATTGCATTTCACCCATCAAATTATGAAGAAATTTCCAAAATATTATCTTAATGTACACTAGATTTCACACAATTATTTCAGCCTAGAAAATGTTTTTTGGATCACTGCATAAGGGTCATCCAAAAAATGCCATTTTTATAATGCAAGAAAGAACACACGATGACCACCACAAATTTTTTGATTTCCAAATAAAGGGAATTATAGAAATTGCCTTTTGGCTTCTAGGCATTTTTAGTGTTTATATTCAATCAGGTATTGCACAAATCATTTGGTGGCCACTAGATGTTTTCTAGCATTTTCAATCTAAAAAATGCCAGGTGTTTTTTACAATTTCTAATCCAAAAAATGTTTGGTGCCTATGAAACATTTTTTAGCATTTTCAATCTAGAAAATGCCTAGCACTTGCCAGGCGTTTTTTAGCATTTTCAATCGAAATAATGACTAACAATCATTAGGCATTTTCTATGATATCTGATCTAGAAAACGCTTAATAGACACCAAACACTTTCCACCATTTTGATCTTCAAAACGCCTAATGGTCACTAGGCGTTTTCTAACACTTCCAATCTAGAAAACAATTTTTAGCATTTTCGATGGGGAAATTGCTTAGCAATTACTAGGCATTTTCTATCATACCCGATCTTCAAAACGCCTGGCGATCGCCAAGTGTTTTTTAGCATTTCCCATCCAAAAAATGCCTAGCGGCCACTAGGCATTTTTTACCATTTTCAATCAAGATAATGGCTAGCAATCGTTAGGCATATTTTATCATATCTGATCTAGAAAACGCTTGGCAATCGCTAGGCATTTTTAAACATTTTTTATGCAAAACACACCTACTAGCCACCAAGCATTTTCATGGATTTCCAAATCTAGAAAATGTTTGATGGCCGCCAAGTGTTTTCTTCGATTTTTGGTCTAAGAAATGCTTGGCAGTTGCCATGCATTTTCATTGACTTCAAATCTAGAGAACCTTTGGTAGCCACCAAACATTTTCTATGATTTTTGTTGCTGAAAATGCCTAGCAAATGCTAGGAGTTCTCATCAACTTAGGAACCAAAAAACCTTTAGTAGCTACTAGGCATTTTCTACAATTTCCTTTAATTAGTTATTAAATAACGCCTAATGGCCGCCAAACATCTTCTATTTTCCCTTGGGACCATTTAGCAATTGGTATTTTTTCATCGTATTAATCGATGTAATATAACCATTTGAAAGCTGCTAGGTATTTTACAAAAATTTAGTTCAAGGACTTTGTATAATATTGTAGCTATAATTTACAATGATTATGTTGTTGTTGGTATAGCCTAGGTTGGAACAAACTAATGTCCATAGTTTTCTTTGTAATGAAGGATTGTTTTTTTGTGTTCAATTTCAAATTGTAGGAATACATTCCAATGGATAAGAAGGACAAAAATCTCAAAAGACCCCTTGCTATTTCTTATTTGATGTTTGAATTATGATGAACAACAAGAATTCATGAAGGCAAGTTAAAGATCCATCAAATCATGTAAAATAATTTGACTAGAATATGTGAATGTGATAACTTTACAACAAGAAGGATTTGATATGATGAAAGTGGTGAATCTGTGTAATCATTGTGATGTTAGTAAAGAAATGTGCAATACTCACCTTCTTTTTGTGATGGCTTCGTCCTTTTATGAAAGGTGGGATCAAATAAAAACAATATTTTTCAATCGAAAAACGTTCTCAACCCCATCAACATAGCACATTTTTGAGCATGCAAACCCATGTTTTAGAATCCTCACGAAACTTGTGATGCTAATTGATCATAAGATTGATGTGAGGATTTGAAAAAGTGAAGGAACAATAGGTAGGAATGGTGAAAAAATTATACCCATAAGTTATTTGAAAGAAATCTTTGATTTGCAGAATTTCACCCTTTAGCTCCTCTCTTCAAAGCCCTATAATATGTATGGCATGAAAGAGCTTCCTAAAGGAAAGTTGGATTGCATTTTATCTTGTTAGTTTTTTCGTCCTTCATCCCTTCCGAAGCTCCATTTCCTTAGCATTCTGGATTCTTCCCCAAACCCTAATTACACTTCACTCCTACATTAAGAAAACTTGTTGATGAAGACTTCAATCACGTTCTATCTTCTAAATTTTCCTACCCTTAATCCCCTTTGAACCTCCAGTTCCTTGGCATTCTAGATTTTTCCCCCAAACTTTAATTTCACTTCACTCCTACACTAAGAAAACTTGTTGATGAAGAATTCAATCGTGCTTTGTTTTCTCAGTTCTCTTGCCTTTGATCCCCTTTAAACCTCCAACTCCTTGGTGTTTCAGATTCTTCCTCCAAACCCTAATTTCATTTCATTCTTACATTGAAAAACTTGATGGAAAGCTTGATTGCGGCCTATCTTCTTAGTTTTCCTTCCCTCAATCCCCTCCAAACCTTCAACTCCTTGGCATTCCAAAATTCATCCCCCAAACCTTAACTTCACTTCACTCTTACATTGAAAAATTTTCTTGATGGAAAACATGATCGCGCTTTGTTTTATTTTGAGAAAAAAATTAAGACTCACATTCTAATTTAAACCTCCCTATTGTAAGAATAGGGCATGAAACTTATTCTAACAAATATTTCACCCTTAAGGATTTATAATGACGAATGTTGAATGTGGAATCTCCACTTTGCGATTATTAATGGATGAGATGGTTCCAAAACTTCAAACCATAATCCCTAAACCCTAAAATTTAATAGCTAATAGTACTTTACATTAAATATTATATAACATTACACCTTAAACTTAATATAGATTTATCTTAACATTTTAGTTTTTTTGGAATGCATTACACATGTTCTATAGAATTGGAAACTAAAATGGGATAAAAGGTAGGACAATTAGAAATATAAATTCGTATTATTTCCCACTTATTTTTGTTCCAATAAAAACTGATTAAGGGAAAAATTTGCAATGAAAAAAAGATTAAATCTAAATTACTTAAATGATTATTATTGAATTTTAGATTTTTGAATTTATTGAATAATAATTATTAAATTAAAATTTTTGAATAATTATTTCTGAGTAATAAATGGGTATTTGATTTTATAAATTTATTTTTTAAACATACCTCTAAATTAATTAATGACTACTCAATGTTTCATAACAAGTTGTTTCTTAATATATATTTAAATGTAGTTTACATAATTAAACATTAATAGTCAGTTATTATGTAATTATCAAATATTTTACTAAATTTTTCGTGTTTATGAACTCAGAATCAATACTAAATTAAAGATAATAAGTTACTTAATTTATCAATCAAGGATATTACACTAATCCTTCATAAATAACCGAAAGGTAGTAAAATACTCATTAAATGGTTCATATTTGAAATATTTATTTAATGTTTTTAAAGTTTAATGTATAAAGCTTAAAATTTAAGGTTTATGGTTTTAAAATGAAATATAGGGTTTATTGTCGAAAGTTGATTTATAAGGTTGAACTTTTGTTGCTCATGCCTTTCATAACTTACCAGTCTTTGATAGCCTTTAGAATGGGAGGCATAATGGCAAATGCAAAGTCAATCAATAAAAAACTTTCGAAGGCAATTTAATTTTGTGGGAGCATCACTAAATTATAAATGAAAAAGATTTCAAGCTTTGGATGAATTATAGAACATTAAATGATAGTACAACTAATAAATTAGTGGTAGTGTTAGATACATATAATTACGGTAGTTCAATAGTTTGTACATAGTTAGTTACAATATAGAAACATTCATAGAAAGATACAACTCTTCTAAACCTTTAGATATTGAAGGTTGTGTTACTTCATTAAGTATAAAAGGAGAAGCTTTTATCAATAAAAATTAATTCATTTCCTCTACTTTACTTTTCCAACAATTGGATTATCAAGAAATTAACAAAATCATATAAAATTTCATTTCAAATTGTTTATAGTGATTAAATATGTGTTGAAAAATGAAATAGTAAAATCAAGTGGGGTACATTCACAATTGGGGTACATAAAAGGAATGTTTCACCCCAAAATCATTTTTGAGACATTACTTTGAATGATCATTACATTTACGAAATGATTTATTTGGTAGATTTTCTTTTTTCATTAAATATTCACATACTTGTTGATTAAAATGGTGATGATTTTTTATGATTTGGATGACCAGAACATGTTCTTAAATGTCTTAAAAGAAGGCTCATAACTCTATCCCACTACATAGTTTTATCAAAAAGGACTTAACAATACTAACAATATTTATTCAAATTGCTCCATAACCACAAATATAATAAAGCATGTTTTATAGGATGGCACAAATGTTTTGTATGATAAATCACCAACTTTTGTGGAATTGATGCTAGAATCTTGGATCTTTTTATAAAAAGGATGCATTAATAAATATAATAAAATTAATTTTGTTAATTACAAATTTACATTCCAAAGGTTTGGAAAGAAGTATAAGAGATGTGGGTGCAAAAAAATGACATTATTTGATTTTTTAATAGGGTTTTGACATTCTAAATGAAAGTATGTCATTCTGGAATGTCTAAATATTAGTCCTACATTCTTTTTTGGTTTATACTTGAATAGGACATTCAAAATTTGTTTAATTGATTTGAATTATTCATTGTAACACTATCATGTGAAAGCCTAAACATACATATCCCGCTTTCATTGTTTATTGTTTCAGAACATTCATTTTGCTAAGTTTTTATTGTAGGACTAAAGACATTTGGACAAATGGTTGTTATGGATTTTTGAAAGGTTAAAATTGGACCTTATTCAAAAGTTTTTTCAAAATGAATTTTTTTTTCTCAAATGAACAATGTTTCAAAAACATTTAATCAAATTTTCATTCATGTGAACTTTACATGTTTTCTTTTAAAAATTTCTAAGTTGCATTCACCATAGTAGAAACATCAACATTCTTTAATATAGATTTTGACCTAAGTTTAAAAGGTTTCATAGTTGGGCAAACATTTCATGTTTTTAGATTATAATATTAAAATTTTAGAAAGTAACAACTATGTCCATTTGGACAATTTTAAAAACTTGTTGATGACTTTTAATGATTATTATATCTTTTTTTTTAGCCACTCTAAAATACATGTTATATGTACTATTAGTTCATTTCTTTGATTTGTTAGCTTTATTGAGCCTTTGTAATGACAAAATTTCTAAGTTATTATTCATAGTATTTTAAGTTAAGGTAGTTGCAAAATAAGGTGGTTAAGTTTTTGCATCACATTAGACTTTTCACAAAATGTATTATATTTAGATGCCACAAACATATGATAAAAAAAATATGGATTAAGATTTTCAACTTGAATAAGAATATGTAAATAATGATGAAATTTAGTAAATATACACAAAACATATAGTAATGGACTTTTGAAACTTGGAATTGTGGACTTTGGTTTTGAATGTACATGAAGATTCAAATGCACTTTTCAATATCATTTTATCTTAAGATGTTTTACATGCTAAAAAAATCAAACATGAATTTGCAACAAAAATTTACAAAAAAATTAACTAACAAATAACTATAGATTTGTTACCAACAATATTTGAACCTTATTTTTAAAAGTCTCTATTTTAATCGAATTTTGTTAAATTGATGTTTTTTTTTCTCTAACATACCTCAAAATGTTGGTTAATTGGAATTTTGTTCATTTGAACTTTGTTAGTTCATTAATCCCCATTTAACATTCGATTTTTAAGGTTTTTCATTCTATTGTTAAAAATATGAACTTTTAATAATGTTGTATCCATTAGAATTAGCTACCTTAATTTGTAACCACCCATCATTAAGCTTCAAGCCCTCAACATTGTTTCAAGTTTCAAATTATATTATACTTGTTATGTTTATTAGTTTTTTAATAGTTCAATGTTCTCTTCAAACTTAATACCCATTTCATGTGTTTTAATTTAAATGAGCCAAAAGTGCCCACTTGATCAAATCCTTACAACACTAGAAGAACTCTTGTCCTATGCAACTACAACTTAAACAGCTAATGGTCCTAAACAACTTAAAAAACAACTATAAACCATATTTACAACTAGTCACTCCATGTGGCAATGTTTGTAGTTGTAATCTAGTTGACCTTACAACTAATGAATGAAATTATTTTTTTAAAGACATCTAACACATAATATAATGAAATTTATTCATTCAAGAATATGTTATGTTCTTGGAATGGATGTTTAGCTTGTTGTGAGCATGTGTTCACATGTGTTCATTTTTTAATGTAGTCAAGTTGAAAATGTAAAGTTGTTAAAACAAATAAACAACAACTTGTGGTGATGTGGCAAAGTTGAAGTGTCCATCATGTACATGTATAATCTGATATAGTTATTTTTTAGTCACATTTAAGTCATATGCATGTGATGTGGATTTATTGGTAATATGACATGGCACCCAACAACTTGTAATTCATGTCCACATGGACCCCAAAATGTAGTTATTTTATTTCCAAATATGTAAATAACAACCATGTGGAACCCAATGTCAATGACTTTAGTTATACTCGTGTGGATATTAGCTATGAAAGACCAAGATATTTAGCTAGGACAACATTAATGCTATGAAAGACCACGGAGGTCACCTATGATTCTCATGAATTTCAAAGTAAAGAAACAACCAAAACTTGGAAATGTTCCAATTTTTTTTTTCATCTCTTGGATACTTGAAACAGATTGTCATAAAAATGAATTCACATTAAGATGTCATAATTAGCATTACATAGATCCTAGTACTCTATAATTAAATGCAACAATTTTGGTAGCAAAATTCAAGTCTCCATCAAAAACTCTAGAAACTCACTCTATCAAGTTTCTATTAAAAAAAATTAAGGTCATTTAATTTGCCAAAGCCCAACTTGGTCAAAACCTTGAAAATGCTAAAAGATTCTTAACATCTGACAATGCAATTGCCCCCACTAAAGAGACTACAGATGGTGGTGTAAATAGCCTTAGTGGTGCATGGAGTCCTTCAGCTTCAAGGGTTGTTGTTATAAACACATCATCATCTGCATTTGCAATAGCTCGACGCGATTGAGCTTCCTTCAGTAACAATATTTTCCAACCTGGTTGTTGCTTATCATCTAAAAAAAACCTATGTAGCTCAGGAAGGAAATGCGAATGGCTCTTGCAGCATTAGTAACTTACGTTTAAAATTCACGGCCACAAATCCAGCATTATCTTTAATATATGTGTCATTGCTTCGATTGTCCTTAAACTTTATCTACTCACACCTAAATAATATGACAAGGGTGTCGATAGGCCCATAATCCAGTGGCACTATGTCTTCGAGCACTCCAACATAGTTCATATGAATAGCTCTTGCATCAAAATTAGGTTGTTGAAACATAGAAGCAACACCACTGTCAAATGTTTGTGACAAATGCGTCCAATGATTGAAGACACAGAAATGATTACCATAGGCCTTTGCTTTAGCAAACCTTATGGCCGAAACCCTAGGTTTAATGCACAACAACATCAAATAATGGTCATTGGGATTATTTGGATCTATGTCCTCTGCTCACACAGCACTAGAAATCCAATCTAGGAATGACAGGAATGTGGACCCATTAATGGCTTGCTGTTCTTACCATTTCCTACAAACAATAAAAAAAAACAATCTCAAATCAAGCACAATGTGATGGAAGGTATCAAGTTAGTTAAAAATTTCATAACTCATAAGAAAAGACATCTAACAAATGTTTGCAATCTAACCTTAGCCATGGAACCATGATTGTAGTGTTCATCAGAACATATTGATGGGAATCAAGGTAAATTTTGAGCCTCCCCCTTCAGTAACAACTCTAGAATCCCCTTCCTCTTCATCCATATCCCAAATTCTACTTCTTACAGCCTGAAACCTTTGCAAATACTCAGTTAGTGACATAAAATAGTTTCTCAGTTTATACTGCCCAGTTTACATGTCTATGGGTGGGTATGGGGAAATAATTTCACTCTATGTTGGATGTGGTAAATACTGGTAGAGGCCCAAATAGGGGCTGTAGGTGGACTTGCTGTTTAAGTAAGGTGGCCGATCTCCAGGTCAGGCAGTCCATCTTGCAAACCAGCAATGGATTTTTCAGACATTCATAGATGAGGAATTATGTGAGCATTGAAAATTTTAGAGCTGAAGCCAAAGCCAAAAGATATTCAATACAAACAAAGCATTGAACCATAAGCAGCAAATGCTTGTCAATCGGCCAAGCCAAAAGACTATTCAGACCATAATTCATTTGACCCACTCCTCCCAGTACCCAGCAAATAATCCTGCTCATAAAGTTCTTGCTGATGCAATGTTATACATCGCGCAAATCCCACACGATTATCAAAACTGCGAAGTGCACAAATGCATAGATGAAACAACAGTTTATTAGTTTTCATTAATTCCATCCATTGATTTGATAAAACAGCTTTGTCAAATTGCATCTCAAGACACAATCAACCCATCCAAAAAGTCATGTATGTAAGCCACATCACTGACCAGGGAGGGCAACTGCATCCATAGCATCAACATGATCTGCAGATTTGGCCACCAAATACTTTTCCTTTAACTCCATTCTGTTATCTCACATTGTGTAGTTCAAACTAGTGTTGGGCAAATATTTGATTTTTTTACTAACTGCTGCTTCCAGTTTAAAAAAAAAATCAAAATCAAAGAATTGCTGGATAGGCAACAAAACAATGAGAAAAACATGAGATGAGTTCAACCCCAACGTTATGCTATACAAGATCCAGGTGCATGATTGTCCACTTGGGGGAGTCAGTTGAACCATCCTTCACCCCATCTATGCATGCCACACCACATGACAGATGGGGTACTAAACACCCCTAACAAGCTCTGTCCGGCGCTGATTTCACCTGTCTTTTTGCACACCTTTTTTGGCCTTGCACAGTTCTGCAAGAAACCATGCAACCTGGTTTTCAATGTTCTCCATGAACTTTCGAAAAGAAGTGAAGATCAATCAATTCGCATGTTTTTCATTACCAATGATTTGCGCAAATGTCTTGCATCAAGGCGCAAGTTTTAATCGCAGGACCTCCCGTGCAGGAGTTATGGCGCTAACCGCTGGCATACCATCAGGCCCTGAAGAGGAAGGTTATTTTTTAAATTTATTACAGACACAAATTCAAAAAGGGAAATTTAAAAAAAACCCTGCGACGACAGAACAGCGCAGTTCTCCGCAGGGCTGCACTGTCAGGCCCTAATTAGCGCTGGACTCAGCCCGTCAGGGGGTGTTTAGCGCCCCGCACATAACAGGGAGATCTGATGTCTTGATTTTAAGAGCAGAATCTGCATATAGGCCAGGCAAAGCGCATTCAGATCCTTCTATATGTAGAATATACACTACAAAAACAGAGTTTTCCCAACTGTTTTGTCAAAGACCCAGAAATTTTGTTGACAAATAATCACAGGTGACAATTAGGATGTCCCTTGCAGTCAAGTGGTGACTTTTAATTAATGGTGCAATAAGAGGACACAATTTATGATGTCAGGCTGTGTGTAGAGTATATTGAACTAGATCTAAACCCAAATTGGGTTGAGTTCAAAATTTTCTTGAAAAGATCCAAACAAGCCTAGATAGAGACAACCTAGATAGAGACTTGCTGGATATGTAGATACATCATATGCCTGCCTAGAAAGAGACTCCATGACCATTCTCATGTTCGGAGAAACCTTCGACAACGGGGACAAACATATCTAGGATGCAGTAGAATTGAGCAGTTTTAATCAAAGCTTGAGATCCGATTTCAACAACTTCAATTCGTTTTGCAAAAATGAAAGAAGCAGATGCGGCGTGAAAGACTACAAGAGAGCTTAAAAAAAACAAGCGGGGACATTCGGAACATCAGAGCTGCACTGTTGAACATCACTTCTGGAGTGATATAGTGCTGGATGTGCAGCGGGATGGAGAAGTTTGAAATCGGATTGAAATAGCTTCAAATCCTTTTGACGTGGATTGTTGGGGGTTGACTCGAATGGGGAATGAGAGAATCAAATTTAGAGGACGATCGGGAAAGAAATCTGCTATAGTTGAAACATCTGAACACTGTTGAGCATTACTTACTTGGTACTGCAATGTTTAAAGAAAATACCCCGCAAATCTTGGTACTGCAATGTTTAAAGAAAATACCCCGCAAATCTACGTACTGCAATTTGTGATTCGTAAAGATATATTTAGATCTTATTTCTTTTGCTATACTAAAACACAAGCCCATTGCAACGATGACGTAAATAACTGGCAAAGATTTCTTAGTGTAGTTGGAGCACCTTAAAAAGGTAAGACTACCGCCGTTGCGAGGCAGCCAGCTAACGTTTTTACCAAGGTTCTTATTATGTTCCTGGGCAGTTCTTTACGCGCGTTAAGGCCCTCAGACGGAACTTAACTACGATTCGGAATTTGGGCTCTCCTCCGCTTTGGGCAGACTCCTCAGTATGGTAACTGCCCCGTCTGAGGGCCTTACCTACTACAAAAAATGGGGTGCACATGATTGTGAAGACCATGGGTTCTGCCTGCCCGATCCTTGAAACCCGCTGGCAGAACGGGCGGGAGGCAGATAGAATGTGCACATGTCTGCCCACCTGTTTAGCTCGTCCATCTAATTTTTTCTCTCTGCCCTAGTCAATATGTTAAAAAACACTTCCATACATGGGCAGCACCTATCCTAGCAGCTTGTTCTTAAAAAGAACCTTAGGATAAAGCATGTGAGGAGAGCCAATTGGGTGGCACCAACATGCTGTCAAGGGATGTTTCTTATTTTTTGAAGGGGTGGGGGGTTGAATTCTCATCAAGTTTCGACTATTCCAATTGAGTTCCTCTTGTTCCCATCAATAACTCATCAAAATCTTTTTGTTCTCATTAAGTTCCCAATTAATTCTTATCAAATTCCTCTTGTTCCCATCAATTACCCATCAAAATCCTTTGTTCCTATCAAGTTCCAATTAAATTCCTTTTGTTCCCACCAAGTTTCTATTAGTCCCATCAATTTCCCTTTGTTCTCATCAAGTCCCCATCAAGTTCCTTTTGTTCCCAACCCAACCCTACATAAATCCACATGAAGCTCTAAACTTCGGCATTAACGGGTTTTTTTGCAACTTGGAAAATTGGCTCTTGAGAAGTTCCATGGTGAGAAAGA
>Ga0209611_10006059_pt1 | contig 20006 bp, 10 predicted proteins | sample S1TSphgellanicum_3_FD_187693 | JGI IMG/M metagenome (GOLD analysis project Ga0209611, IMG submission 187693) | Host-associated microbial communities from peat moss isolated from Minnesota, USA - S1T2_Fc - Sphagnum magellanicum MG (SPAdes) (version 2) | ecosystem: Host-associated > Plants > Peat...
TGTGATCTATGTATTATGAGCATGGCAGATCTGAAGTCTGCGCTTATATATTTAGGTAAGTGGCAATTGGGCACTCATCACATACATCTAAAAAGCTTCATCTTATGAAAATTGTTCATTGAACTTGCATAAATTTTCTCTAACCCTCATAAAACTAAAACAACAGATGAGTTTATTTATAACATCATAAGTTCATTACACAAAAAAAATCATATTAACATAAAGCTTGATAATTTTTAAAAAATTAACAACATGAAAATATGAAAAAAATAGAATTGATCTCAAAATTGTTCCCACAAGCCCTTCAATACTCTTAAAAAAAGGAGAGCAAATGAATTTTTATTCACCCATTTCATTTAGATGTGATAAAAATTATCATTCAAATTATTAATTTTTTCAAATTAATTAATTTTCATTTATTTTTAACTTGAAATAATTAACTTAGCTGTAATTGAAACCAAGGATTTCCTAATTTAAAAAATATTTATGTATAAAATCCCATATGAATTATTATTTATTTTCATATTTATTGATCTTTCTACCAATAGGCCATAACCTCTATTATTTTACAAAACGTGTGATGAGGAGAAGGAGGTTCGGGCATCACAAAATATTTTCTTTCGGGCAGAGTACATGAGCAGAACTAGCCGTTGCGCGTTCCGGAGTTCCGCGCGCTCGCGTCTCTTGTCTCCTCTCGTCGCTCGCTCTCTCTCCCTCTCTCGAACTCCTCCGTTGAGAGTGTTGTTCTGGTCGAGCGCTTCAGGATTTTCTGATGTGATGTAATTTGTGAACATAGGAGCGGGGTTTCGGAAATGGCGGAGTCGGAGTTGCGCCGCTGTTACAACGACAAAAACAACGTTCAGAATGAATTCCTGCAAGAAGAGAATGAGATTCTGAAGCAAAAGCTGGAGATTCACATGAATCTGTGGGACCTTGACAAACAGCAAATGGAGAGCGACTTCTTCGCGGTCGGTGTTCTTTTCACTATCTATCTATTTCCCAAAGCTCTGTGTCGACAATTTATTTTTTCCTGTTTTGTTTTAATTTTGATTCGAGACGGCATGAAATAACAATACTTGAGTCGTTGTTCTTTTTCCATCTGTTTTCATTATCTACTTCGCAAGCTATGTATCGACAATCTCTGTTTTCTTTCGAGACAGCATGAAACAAATAATACTTGCGTACTTCTTATTTTTCCTTGTTTTCCACTATCTTCTTCGAAAGCTCTGTATCGACAGTTTCTGTTTTATAGCAGCACGGAATAATAGATACTTGCGTCCTTATTTTTCCTTCGTTTTCACTATCTACGTCGTAAGCTTCGTATCGACAAATGACTGTTTTCTTCGAAACAGAAGCATGAAATAATAGATAAGTGCGTCCTTATTTTGCCTTCTTTTCTCTATCTACGTCGCACGCTCTGTTTTGACAATTTCTGTTTTCTTCTTCCAGACAGCATGAAATAATACTTACGTCCTTCTCGTTTTTCCGTTGTTTTCCTTATCTACTTCACAAGCTATGTATCGATAAGTCTTGTGTTTTTTTCCCGTGTTTTCACGATCTATTTCACATGCTATGCATCGACAAGTATTTTTGTTCCCCCCCCCCGGTGTTTTCACGGTCTACTTCGCCAGCTATGTATCGACGAGTTTTTTTTTTCTCATTTTCGCAGTTTTTTTTCCCTTCTCGATATAGAGTTTTATAGTTTTCCTATGATATCAGATTTTGTTGAGGTTGTCGCTGACTGCATTCTCTGTCTTTTCTTGTTTTGGGGTGAATTTGCAACAGGCGATGCAGGTGCAAAAGAGGAAAGCTTCTGCACAGACATATGAGAAGGCGAAGCTGAAAGTCTCTCACGGTTTGCAGCAGCAACAAGAGTTTGTTATGAAGCTCAAACTAGGTAGGTTTATAATCCAGGATACATATGTCTCTTTTTCTTTTTCTTTTCGGTTTCCAGGTACGACCTTCATAGTATAAGAGCATCTGAAGACTTCTGAAGATCCTGAAAACCACGTTTTGTTGGCTTGCAGAAGCGGCATTGGAGAATGTCGAAGTGTTGCAAACGAAGGTCAAATTTCTCACCACACTGCTACCGGACTCTAAGGTAAAGAGAGAGAGAGAGAGAGAGAGAGAGAGAGAGAGAGATTTCTACAAGAGAACACAGATCTTCATGTTCTATTATTACACTTCAGGTCGTTTTGCTGATTGATGGAGTGGGAAAATGACAGGGAGGAAGAGGAACAACAACAATGACGACAGAACAAAGGGGTTGTATCCAGGTGGTTGAAACTTCCAAAGAGAATGATGTTGATGAAGCAAAGCAAAGAATTGAGCACCTTGAGCAGTCCTTAAAAGCAGCCATTGAGATTCACAAGCTTGAAGTGGAGGCCCTGAGAGCTGAGAGTTTGGCAGAAGCCACAGAGAAGGAAACCCAACAACGGGTAAGTAGTCAGTGGTCAGTCACCAGAGGCTGGAGCTCTAGAATCTTTGTTTGTTGGAGTGGGGAAGGATCTTTTAGTAGAAAGAAGAGATGTCCCTGCGTTCTTTTGATGGGGATTGAAGAACCCAACAGGATGAATCATGCATGACCGGCAACATGTATCATGCTGATGCTAATAATGCAAAGGACACACTGTTGTGGTTGCTGGAGTGAACAGGAGATCACAAAACTGAAGGAGAAATTGTGCCAGTGTCAGAAACAAAGAAAGAAGCTTGCACAGTGGCTGGTGAATGAAAGCTCCTTTTTGCATGGTCAGCTCAAAAATATGGAAGCAATTCATAGTGGCCGTCTTTGTCACAAGGAGAAGCAGCTCGAGGTTGCATCTCGCACCATTGAGCAATTGCAACGATCTCTGGACGAGGTGCAGCAAATGAGGGATGAGAGTGGCTTCCAGGTATGTGATTAGAAGATCAGATATGTTTCTTTCTTTTTTTCTTTTTCACAGCTCCTGTCCACAAATGGAGATCCTTCATGAAGAAGATTGAAGATATGCAGCTTTAGATTGATTTAAAGGATTCTTGTGTAGATCATAAACAAAATCTTATATTGCCACAGGACACAATCTTAAGAAGTGAGAGGAAGCAATTGGAGGAGTCAACTGGCATGGAAGAGGCGGTTGCTGAACGCAGAATCAGTGCCCGAGAGACATCTCACTCTCAAGAACTTTTGGTTGGAATCCAAAAACAGACAGCCGATAACAAGCACCTTGTTGCAGAATTGGAAACTAGCAAGCAAATGCTGAAGATCTTATCCTCAGAGAAGGAAGTTTTGCAGAATCAGCTGAATTCCACAAGTGCTGAACTCCAGGAAGTAAAGAGAAAGATGGTGGATTCCGCTAGCCTGGCTGCAAGTTTGCAGGCCAGCAGTCTTTCACTGGAGACCTTGTCCTTGGAGAAGGAGGCTCTCCAGTACCAGCTCAAGTGCACAAGTGTAGAGCTTCAGGAAGTAAAGAGCAAGATGATGGATGCTGAGATACTTGCTGCAAGCTTGCAAACCAGCAGTCATGTACTGGAGAGCTTGTCCTTAGAGAAGGAAACTCTGCAGAGCCAGCTTGAGTTAGCATTAGCTGAGCTCCAGGAAACGAAGAACAAGGTGGCAGATTCTGAGACCATGGCTAAAAGCTTGAGTCTTGCACTGGAGAGCCTTTCTTTAGAGAAGAAGGCTCAGCAGAACCAGCTCAATTCAACAACTGTGGAACTTCAGGACATGAAGAGCAAGATGGCAGATTTTGAGAGTGCTGCTGGAAACTTGAGAAATAGCAGGCACCAAGTTAGAAGTCTGGATTTGGAGAACAAATCTCTACACAGTCAGTTGGAGTTGGCAAAGGAAGAACTGGAAAAACTCAATTGTAGGATGGCTGATACGAAAAGGCTTATTGAAGACTCAGAAAATCTGGCATCACAGAAAATGGCTTTGGAAACCCAGCTAAAATTGACAAGCAAGGAGCTGCAAGAGGAAAGACAAGCAGTTCAAAATGCACAGAAAGAATCACAAGAGGTAGGTGCCTGCTTGTCTTCCAATGTGGTTCAATGCTCAATTGGCAAGAACTCTGTTCTGGGATAAAATGCATCTGGTCTTTTTGATTGTGCAGTTGAGACTAATGTAAATGCATATGGACTGTGTTACTTGGGAAATAATGAATTAATCTGTTTTACTTTGAAACAGGAATGTGCCCATGCTCTGACGCTTCTGAAAGAGAAGGAGGCAGCATTGAAAGAAGGAATTTCAGTTCTTGAGGATCTGCGGCAGGAGAACAAGAGTTTAAGAATGCAACTGAGTGATTTGCAGCAAGAAATCAAAGAAAATGAGGTGATGAGGATATATGCCTTTTGAATGTGAAAATACTATCGCCACAACCTGAGTTCTGAGAGAATCTGAGTTCTGAGAGTACCTGACTACAGGTCAAGATCTATTGTCAGAGAATGGGAGATCAGTTCTGACTGGAAAGTACTGGGCTGATGTTTCTCAGGTGGTCAAGAAGGCTGATACACACAGCAAGAAAACAACAAGTCGCAATCTGCGAGGGGAGTTGGACTTAGGTGCTGTGAGCACTGCAAGGGCAACCCAAGTTCTTTCTGATGGATCGAATTTCCAAGATGTAAGATTCGATCCAGGAATCACATTTGACCAATAGACCAAAAAGAAAGCCATTCATCTACAACCTAAAGAACTGGTAGAATTTTTCTAGTGTATGTGGAGGGCACCTTACGCTCATGCCTCAACCAAGGATGCCATCTAAAGTATAAGTGCCTCCTCTCCTTCTCAGACAAAATCTCAGCCGTCTAAAATTCTACCAGGTCTTTCTGCCAGGTAAGGACCTTGAACAGGGCGGTTCTGGGAAATGCGTCCTGTGCTTGGCTCCTGCCTCATGCTGGGCCTTCATTCACAGAACAGCCTGTTCTCAGTCCTTATGCTACACATAACTTACTTTTCTATTTATCCACATCCTTTTTCTTTCTGTACTTGTATGCAGTGGTTTGTTCAGGTTTTGTGGCATTAAACAGACTGTGGTGTGGAATGTGTGCAGGCCCCACTTACAAGATCAAGAGCAAGCAAAGAAAGAAATAAGGTCATGGATAGTCCTGAACAACTGCAGGATATCAATGGCTCTCCTCTTGAGAGGCAAAAAAAGAAGCAGAGCTTGGGTCAAAGAAGGTCTTTGGGTGCACGACGACAATCGATGGTAATTGAACAAATATGGCCAGTCCCTGTGTTTCTTCTTTTCCCTTCATGGGCCACACATCCTGTGTCTGCCATCCTTATACTCACCTTATAATGTCTATCAGCAGAATTCTGCAGGGTTTGTTACACCTGGAGTTACAATTGGAGTTGGTACTGCGCAACTAAATACCGAGGGGCAGAGTGCTGATAATCAACCATCAGGAGAGGCAGAGACAAATGAGAACAATCTAAAGAGCTCGTATTCAACTTCTAAGGTGTGCATTGACATCTTTCATAGCTCCCTTTGTTATGCATCTAGAGTCTAGCACAAAATGGGGATAGAATGTTTGCCCAAGCTTAAACCTTTAAGGAAGCTCAAACTGCCACCTAGTGGATCAATCTCTAAAATCCACATATGAGGCTTGATATTAGCTATATAGCTATGTTGGAGTCATTAAGACTCCATTTGTCTCTATTCTCCTCTTATGGTTCCAACTGTGAATTCAACTGAGTTTGTCAGCTCAAATGTCAGGCATGTGGACCGTTTGTCAGTTATTAACATCAGTGCAGTAAAGCCCATGTCATCTTGGGTTTCTGACAATTGGGAGTATTTTGCAGGCGCAAAAGAGACCTCCGCTTCCACCTGTTTCTGGAACAAGCAAGACAAAGAGACAGAGAGTGTCATCAAGCAGAGGTCGCAAAAGTGGGGCAAGCCATTTGACAGAGGGCAGTCTTCTTGGTCCTGCCCAGCTCCTCATTGCATCAAATAGTCAAGTTCCAAGAACAAACATCTTCTCCGCAGCTTTCACTGTTCCACACCTCAAGCCATCTGGTGGAACCTCCTCACCTGGAAGCTCAGTCCGCTTACACAGGTAAGCCAATCAGTAAAATTAGACAGCCAACAGTCACAATTCATTCATTCATTGATCCATTTCCTGATCTGAAACTCAGAATGCAAAAAATCCTTTTTGCCACTCATTTTCAGCTCTCTATCTTTCCACATTTAGGGCAGTTCCTTTCTATACAAAACAAAGAATACAAGTTTACTTGCACTACCACCACACTCAAATTGGTTGCATATATGGTGACCTATTTTAGTGTGTGTGAGTAAAATCAGTAACCCTCCCTTGGTATTGGGAGGATAGATGATGATGGCCAACCAACGTCTTCTTGAAGTCTTGTTCACTTTTGAGGGAGAGTTTTTATGTATAAGTCTAAAAAGGGGAAACTAATTCTAGGAGAGAAGAGGGCGTGGGGAGGGGGGTAACCACTTAACTCAGACAAGAAGCTGAAGTGGCCTAGTATCCAATTCATGCATTGAGTTCATGTACAATCTAGAGAATGACTCATCAAATGTAGATCATTATTAAAAACCCTTTCCATATCTCTCTTTTTTCCATGGCGGACAGACCAAAACTACTCTCAGTACTTTTGGTAGAAAAGAGTGATGGAGGGCAGTCAATTGAGGGTTTTTGTACATTATAGTGTATGACAACTCGAATGTTTCAATAAAAGAAAAGCCATTGTATCCAAGAATTCCTTAGATATAATACCAAAACGCTTTCATGACACATTCAAACAATTACTACAACGTAGAGGCAAACTTTTAGTTATGTTGTTGACCTAGTTAGTGGGGCCAATTTTTATCAGAAGTCTGTATTTATGAAGAAATTTTTTTTCACTTGTAGAGTGGATTTTGTCCATGCTTTTTAAAACTTTTTTTTCTCTCTATTTGCAAACTAGTATGATTTAGAGATTGAGGGACACTGGCTGCCATTTGTGGTGTTGGGAGAGTTTAGAAATTGCATGATACAGGAGCTGAATTTAAATTGTAAATTCAGTTCATGCAAATTTCAATCTGAGGCATTTGCTTTTTGCCCTACTAGGATTATTGTTTGTCTGGTCCATGGAGAAGTTTTTCTCCTAGTCTGTTTTAGCTCCTGCTTGCCTACATGCTCTTGTTCTCATGCCAGTAGTTGAGGCCATTATAATAAGGTTGAGAGGATAATTAACTTTCATAATCAGTTCATTCAAGCACATTTGATTCAATTCAATTTCACAGAGCTTGCGTTCAAATCAGTTCTAGGGTTTAAAAATTCAATTGCCCATTTCTTGGAAGACAGTAAAGTTTTTTGAGCATCTTAAAGTCTGACAAGAAATGATGAGATATTTCATTCAACCAACCAAACTTTGCCATTTAGATTTGGCAAAGACATTTCCAAGGACCAACTCTTTGGTCAGTATATCAATTATGAACAGGCTTTCAAGACAATTACTGGTGATATCAAATTATATCATATATGACAAATATTAATGTGAAGTGACAGATTGTAGATATCATCTTAGATTTGCACAATTCTCTCCAGAAAAAGATCATTTTCCTGGTATTTAGCATTTTCAACAAAGTTTTCCAGGCAGCTCATGTTCATCAGGAATTGCATGCAGATTTTGGTGATATGCTAAACTTCCTCTCTTTTAGCAGTTTTCTCCATACAAATGCAAACATGCTGTTTCATGTATCAACCTTTTAGGTACCCACTTAGTCTCCAAGCAAGTGCTTGCTTGCACTTCAGGTGCCATTTGCAGCATGTATGAGAGAGGCCTGTAAAAGGTGCAAGATTCACAAAGCCACATGGGGAAAATCAGTGCTGGATACAGGATACACAACTCCACACAATTCCACCCCCCCATTGATTAATTCACCAAAAAAGAGCTATGGGTAAGAGTTAACTCCTCTCAATGTTGAGCTGAAAGAAACTGAACAGTCTGAGAGAAATCATCTTGAGCACACCCACCCATCCAACCGATCCATAAACAAACACAAGGACTAATTAGCGTTCTTGTTGAAATTGGATGATGATGGTGCACCAAACTCTTTTTTAAAATGTGTAATAATCACAGGCATGCATGCCACAGTAAGCGAAGGCAATGAGCAATATATGAAACCCAGTCACTTGCTTACCAGAGGCCAGACCGTGTCATGGGCAATCCTGGCAACTGCAGATACCTCAGGATCCAGGTTGTAAAACACAAGTACCTGTACTGAACAATACCAAAGATGGCCACATTCATGCAATAATCACATTCAAGCACCACACCATGAAACCAAAACAGCTTAAAACTACCACAATTTCAGACAACTAACTCCACAACCAGAGCACATAATCTACAGCAAACCCTATGATTAATTTACATCATACTCTTCCACTGCATGTCTCCCACACAGCTTTTGGCAGGCAGATGTTCACTGTGAATGCACAGTGAACATCAAGAACAATCACAATTTGACCTTAAAAAAATAAAACAGATAGTAAGAACAGCATTCAATCCAGCTGTTTTTGCCATCTCTGTATTTATCTCATCATAATAATATATATACACATCTTGGAATAAATGGCAGCGCCAATTGATGAGGTCCAGCTTGATCCTTCTTGCTCAAACTATACCTTTCTAATCTACAACTTGCTGACCCAATTGTTTGCTGTGCTCAATTCCAGACACCAGCGAAATACAGAGGAGAATGCCATAGTGGATCTTACCAGATTGGCCACATCACTGCCAACCATAAAAGTGTCCAGTCCAACCCTCTGTGTCATGAAGAGACCTGTGCAAGAAATCCCATTACTGAATTCAGCCACTTGACACAGACACATGTAGAGATCTAAAACCGAGCAGAGAGGCAAACCAACCACAACAAAATTTGCTCATCTTCTAAAGTCCTATGCTTACATGAAATCAGTGATAACAGATGCACTCCACAGCCACTCTGCTCCTGGCCTGGGCAACTCCTTAAGAATCAAGGGTCTGAGCTGAAATGAAATTGGCGTATGAAACATACTCCACAGATGCTCCGCTCCTGGTCCTGAACTCCTTAAGATCAACAGAGGTCCAAGCTTACTTGAAATCGGTGTGTTGGGTACACTCCATAGCCACTCTGCTCCCACATCTGTGCACCTGCTACACTCCACAGCCACTCTGCTCCAGCATCCACGCACCTCCTGAAGAGTAGATCCTCTTCATCGGCAGCACAAAAACTGAGACAGGTCACAGAAACAGCAAATTGTGTGACTTTTAATCTGAACTGCCAAGATCAGAACATGCCACAGTAAACTCTCCTACCTCCTCCCTGTCATGATGGGACCCTCCTCTTGCTGCTAATAATCTTTTCTGATACTCAATCACCTCTTGCTGCATCAAATACAAACGCTCTTTCAATCTCAGGTTCTCGTCCTCTAGGAAGGCTATGTCACGATCTCGCCTCACGACACGCTCTTCCAAGCTCTCTGCAGCTCCATTGTCATTGTCTTCTGGAGACAGTGAAGGAAGTGTCATCTCAAACCGACTGACATCACGATCAAGCCGCTGCTCCAATTTCCTAACAGAGTCTAGTTCCGAGAGCAACGATGATGACTCGTCCTCTTCCTGCGGCATGCAATCGATGTCACTACTCTCCTCGACTGTAGTACTAGAGCTTACTCCATCCTCAGCAGTAGCAGCACGAAGATGTATAAGACCAGTCATAGAACCGTAACCATCTCCTACTCCCAAAGGTTCTGCCACAGGCGGCTCCACCACCATACCTTCATCCTCCCTTTGATAAGCTGCACGCGAGGAGGTCGCAGGCGACGGCGACACGAGCGCTTCCAATCCTCCTGCACGTCGCACCTTCATCAGAAAAGAACTGTCGTTGAAAGGAGCTCTGGGAACTGTTCTAGGAACTTGCATCCTGCTCCTCCTGCTCCTCCTCCAACTCCTCCGACTCGTCGGAAACGGATTTCTCTTCTTCCGTGGCAAGTCTTTGAGACTAAGAGTATCATACCTCTGACGCTGTCCTTGCTCTGTCTTGAACTTCTTTCCGTACTTCTGAATATGTTTCAGACCGTCCGCATCCCACTTCCGCTTGTAAGATGAAACTCCATCGCCGCCGTATCCCAAAAACGGTGCGACCCCTTCCAAGCTGTAACCGTGCCGGGGTTCAACCGGCCTCGTGAGAAGCTCCATTTAAACAACAGTATCAACTTCCAGCACTAGTTGAATCCAAAAATCTGTCGATCGCTGAAGAATATGAACAAGGCAGAAGGAGTAAACAAAAAAAAAAGGAGGTCAAAGCAAAGTTTAAGCTCTCAAAAGACCAAAAGGCACAGAGACGAAACGACGTCAAAGAAGAGACAAACAACCTCCTCACCACTTGTGAGAAAAGCTTCAAACTGAACCAATGGAATTTTTTTTTAAAAAAAGGATAGAAGGAGAGTAATATCTTCTGCTTCAAATTGTTTGCAGAATTCGGGTATAGGTATGAAGGCAAAAATGTTAACAATTTTAAAGAACAGCAACAAAACAAGACTACCAGACTTGCTCGCAGCTTTATATACTACGAAGCGCGAAGCTCGCGATGAAAGTACGTAGACGAAACGAAAGAGACGACGACCGAACGAATTAGGGCACGCCGGAGAACGCCGGTCTCGTCTTTCCAGGCCGGTGAGCGTACGATGCGATCTCCTCTTTCTTTACGACATCTTCAGATCGGGACCGTAGAGACTGTTTCCGATGGAGAAGGAATGAACGAACCCCGTTACGTTAAAGAGCGTGCCACGCAAGTGACCGACTGAAAGCGGTCAGGGGGTGTTGGGAGACGGACGATGGTCGGCGGCCGAAAACGTGGCGTGCACGAAACGGACGGGCAGTTGATTCCACAAGCTTCCGCTGATCTGACGGCAGATGATAGACTGCCAGACGATATTTGACGGCCGAGATGTACTCTTTCTGGTACTGCCACGTACGCCACCAGATTTTTACATGCATACTAGCCGAAACACCGCCCGGCGTAATCGCGGGCGACCCGGTGGTAATCGGGGGCGGGGAAGAAGTTCCCGCGTTCGTTCGTTCGTTCGTATTCTGCCGTCGTTCATAACGTGAAGTAGCGTGCGTAATCCAGGTAGACCCGTCGTTTCGTCGGGTCCTCGAATGATAACCGCATGTAACATTGAATGGAACAGGGAACAGGGAACAGGGAACAGATACCTAGAGATTATTCAGGTTTAAGGTTTTTTTTTTTAACGGTATAGATTTACTCAGTTTCATGAATCAACGGTCACAGTTCCATCTTTCTAGTTAATCTCAGGAAGACAGTCAAGCTTCTTAGGTTCGCGGGTTATATAGACGGTGCAGATTTCTTCAGGTGCATAGATTAACGGTTACAGTTCATCTTCCCCTGACGGTGCAGATTTCTTCAGGTGCATAGATTAACGGTTACAGTTCATCTTCTCTTTTTCTTCTCACTTTTCAGCCAAGCAGGAAAGGAAAGAAAACCTAAAGGAAAAGGAGAAGAGGAAAAGAGAAGAGGAGAAGAAGAAACAAGCTTTGAGATCAGCAGCAGCAACAGCAGCAGCAGTATTTCTTGTGGAATGTTTCTGTTTTGCAAAGCAAGATAGCTGCTTTTATCAAGCTACCAAAAACATTTGGGAAGCTTTGCAGAGTCCCACAACTTCAAACTGAAATCTTGTACAAGAGAAATTGGCTTCAAGCTGAATGAATTCAAGTTGTTACATTCTGCATATCTCAAAAGGCTCATTGTTGTTGTTTGTTTGTTTGTTTGTTTGTTGTTTCTCTTTGTTGCATTGTTGCAAGGAAGTAGTACAGTGAGCAAACATGGATGACCTCATGATGAATATCCACCAACCTCGGCCAAACATGCTGGATGTGGTGATGGAGAATTTCAATGCATCTGCAATGGTCTCTGATCAAAAACCTGCTTCCTTCCTGCTGCTCCTCTCTGGTCATGAAACAAGATTTTGATTTCTTTGGCGAGTCGAGTTTTTGCCATCCATCTCCGTGCATTTTCTTTACACCTTATATCTGAAAGGTTGTTGAGAGGATCCAACAACAACGATAACTGTGGCTTGCAGAGAGGACCAAGTATAAGTCGCATGCTTTATGCTGGCAAGCTTAATGCCAGAGAAACCTCTAAACAGCGTGTTGCTGGTGATTATTTTTTTTCTGTCCTATGTCTCTTTCTCTGTCTCTCTCTGTGTCCTCTCCAGATTCCCAGATTTTGTGTTTCTTTCTGCTACCAGATAATCAATGAAAGGCCCTGAGTCCTTCCATGTCTTGTAGCTCACTTGCTGATGCAGTTTTAATGGAAGAATCCAACAACAGAATCCTCCACCATGTTAGTGAATGCTCTGTGGTGTTGAGTAGCTGCTCTTCTGGGCACTGTGCAGATTGGCACGAGCAAATGATGAAGGCAGCAGGCACACTGAACAGGATGACAGGATTTCTTCTTGTGTATCCAACATGTGTCCTGCATTTTCTTGAGGTGAATCTTCACAAGCCCTGCACCTCTTAAAGCTTTGGCAAATGCATGTGTCCTGCATTTCCATGAGGTGCATCTTCACAGACTGTGCATGCCTTGTAGAGCTATAGCACATGAATTTGAACAAACAATTTCTTTCACTAAGTAAGGACAAAGACATTGTTGCCATTTCTTTCTGTTCTCTTGAACCACAAGAGCCATATCTAAACATCTGAAAATCATTGGTACATGTGATCTACATAAAAAAAGACCATGTGATCTACAGATGAAGGACTGCATCTCCTTTGTTTTTTTGTGATGTAGGCAGAATCAGCAGCACTCACAAAAATACTCCTAGCATTGCAAGCAAATGCAAAATCGGAAGCACCTGTGTTGGAAGGCGTCTGTGTCTTGAGTTATACCGAAGATGTACACTCATCTGGGCCCACACAACACACAGGGTTCATTCAGTCCATCTCTGAGAAACTGCCTTTTCTCATACATGAACAAACAAACTATGCAACAGAAGTTTAAACACCCCTGCATCTCAAGTACGGTGGACTATATTGCTCAATATCATCAACTCACGGTGCAGGTGGCACTACGAGCCTTTCCACAGTGGATGACAGTGTTTGTGAAATCAGATAACTTTGGTCCTTACGAGTACATCATTGAAGATTTCAATGTCATACAACGTGTAAGATTTCACTCAACTCCAAATCCAAATCAAAAACTTCTCATTCCCAGCTCTAGAAATCAACATGAAAAGTATTTTAGGTTTACAACTGATGAAAACACAGGTCCTTCTTAGCCTGGTAGTTGTCTTCCTATGAAAATCAATCTCCTGTTTGGTGAGAAGCAAAACATGATTCACAAATCAAACACAGCATGATAATTGTAAATTATGAAAGTCATACAATTTGCTTGTCTAGCAACACTGACATAGTCTTGCCAAGGAAGTTGCAGGGGGAGGAAATACACTAACTGAAGGTTCCAACAATAGCAGGTGTCTACTATGAATTTGAACATGCTGAAGTGGGGTAGACAGCTGATTGATATGGACAAGGTATTCCTAGCTTGAACAGCAGGGGGCAAAACTCTGGTTGCTTCTACATCTGATTACTTCTGAGCATTTCATGTCCATTGTCTTTACATGTCCAGAGTAAATAAGTTTAACATGTACCTTGCAGTCTTCCCTTGAGTTTTCATTACAAGAAACTATGCTACAATTCCATAGAAGAAAATTGATAGGAAACCACCTTTTGTATGCAGGAGGAGCGAGTCTTGGCACTCGAATCACTGCGGGCAACAGCAGAAGATCTTCTACCCTATGATCCAGCAGACATCTATGCCAGTACTTCCACTCCCATCCTCCCCCATCTTCTGTTACTGCTTATGGTAAAGCTTGAATGTATACATATATATATATATATATACCTCTGAAAATACAGCTGCCAAGAAAGATTTTCAATGGTGCCACATTCAAACATCCGCATAGTATGCAACATTATTTGCTCCTGAAAAAAGAGTGTTATCCCTGATGGATGGGTATAGTTTGAGGCTTATGGATACAACAAATGAAGGATCAAAAACACCCATTTGCCAAGACACTAACTTTGTACAAAGCATGCAAAAGCAGAAGTAACAGGCATTGAGTATTTGTGTGATACTTGAAAGTAGTAGTACATACACATGAGAGTGATGATCTATCTACATCAACCCCTGTTGGGAAGCAGTCTTACAGGCAGAGAAGACACCGAAACTGGATGAGTACCTCGAGTTTGCTACATCACCCATGGATGTGGTGTTTGACTCAAATATCCTTTTTCTATGTCCCAAGTTTTTGCTTGCATTCTATGATGCACAGGTTGAACAGAGAATACACATCGCATTGTAACAACCTCAGAGAAAAATCCCAGTGTAGTTGAAGGGTGGGGTATTTTCAGTAACAAGGCTTTTTACAGTTGGTGTGTGAGAGCCCTAGGGCAAGGGGGTCTTCTATGGAAGTTCCCTGGAAGCAGGGATTTTGTTTGTGATTTGTCCTTTCCAAACAGGGCATCCTTGGTTGTTACACTGGGTAAGGCACCTCTGTCAGGGGATTATGCTGTAGACCTTGGCCTCCACCCTCGGGTCTTACAGCATGATGCCCTGATAGGGGTGCCTTACCCTAGACATCAATTTCAAAACACCTAAATCACGGCTTCAGAAGCAACTCTTGTGAGCGTTAATTACCTACCTGGAAGAACAAGGGAAAATTGCAACCAACATTTAATCAGAAAACATTACAAGATGGAGGAGGTTCAGTCCTTTGTTCTGAGAAGGAAGGAAGGGTTAGGGTTGATCTCAGTTTAAAGGTCAAAAGAGAAGGAACTAGGTACTCACCAGCTTAGTAAAGAAAGAGCAGGAAGGAAGATGTTGGGAATCCTTGACATACCCCAAGTCTAGTATGGCCGATGATGGAGCTTCCAATCAGGATGTTCTAGAGTTGCCAGGAGATAACAAAGCCATTGTGACTACCCAGGTCTTGAAGCTCATTCCCCATGCAAAAAAAAAAAACAGGAGGTTGTTCCTAATTAGGGTTATGAAAGTAGAAGGAGAGGAGACTCTACAAAAGGAAACTCTTCATTGAGATGGAATTGTACAAGAAAAGTTGTTCATAATTCTTCAAAAACCTTACGGTTCAGATTTTGCTTGATTACCTACTGTCTTGGGACAATCCACCTCCTAATAATGCCACCACCTTCCTGCCCTGCTACCTATCTACTACCAGAAAACACTTCTTCAGATAAAACTGTGCAATTCTGCGTCCACCCCAAGAGCTTTATCATCTGTGCAAGGAAAACAGAACTGAAAGTCTTCAGTAAACTCTCTGAGAGAGAGACAGAGAGACAGAGAGGAGTTGCTGAAGGCGCCAAAATCCACCAAATTCGCCATATTTCCAGGCAAAACCTCTCAATTCGCCTAATTTACAAATGGGGTTATAGCCAGCGTTTTTGTTTTTGTGGGAAATTTTCGCCAAAATGCGAAAAATAACGAGGGCGAGCTACGGCAATGGGAAGATGGTGACGACTCTGGAGGCAACCTGAGACGGCGAAGAGGTGCGATTGCGATGGAGTCCGTCCGCGGCTGATTGCGCAGGCAAAACGCGGCACACCGATTCTCTGTTTCTGCTCTGTTCTGTTCTGTTCTGGTCCGCAGGAGCAGGAGGAGGAGGAGGAGGAGTGCAAGGAGGAAGTGAGAGGAGACGAAGAAGATGGACATGAGTAGGTGGGTGGTGATCTATCCCGTGTACATCAACTCCAAGAAAACGCTCGCCGAAGGTCGTCGGATATCTACCAGCAAGGCCTGCGAAAACCCTACCGTGGTGGAGATCGGCGACTGCTGCCAATACCTGAAGCTCCCCTGCGCCATTGAGGTATGTATGTATCTCTCTCTGTCTCTCTCTGTGTCTCTCTCGTCCAGAGCTTGCTTCAAGTCTCTGCTTCGGATTCTTCCGCATGCGACAAGGGTTTGCATTTCCTGCTATTCCATCCAGTTTCTTCTCTGGATTCTTCCGCATGCAACAAGGGTTTGCATTTCCTGCTATTGCATCCTGTCTCTTCTCTGGATTCTTCCACATGTGACAACAAGTGTTTGCATTTCCTGATGTTGCTTCATCTAGAAAGTTGAAGGGTTACTGTGATTCTTGGGCACTTCTGAAACCAGGCATAGAAGGATTTTAGAGCTTCACATGGATTGTTTCTCCCAACCAGATTGTTCATAGCTTGAACTCAGATTCAACCCTGAATTTCTTGACATCCTTCTGTGTTTCCCAATGCCAAATCAGTGCCATCACTGTCTCCCTATCTCCTGTGCACCAACATGGGAAAAGGTATGCATGCCTTTGCAGGGAGGGAGAATGCAACTGTTTCTTGCTGTTCTGTGTGTAGTGAAGGAATTAGGGTTCACTGCAATCACTTTGCTTCTATTCAGCTTCCTTTGTAATTGGTGTTGTGTATTTCTCTGCGGTATAGAGTTTAGTTAGGGCATGTCAGATGGCAGTACATTTGCAAGGAGGTTTGAGTAATCACAACTTGATTCCTGTGGAGAATTAAGCAGCAATTCCCATTTAGTTTTTTTTGCGGCAATTCTCTCTCGTTTTGCAGCAATTCAATGGGGGATGACTTGTTCAGTGAAACAAAAATGCACAAAGTAGAACTGCAATTCTTGTGTGTTGAGGCACACATTGTCATGATTGCAGCAATTCAATGGGGTATGATCTTCACCTTGTGCAGTAAAATACAAGTGCACAAATTAGAACTGCAATTCTTCCATTGAGGCAGACATCATCATGATTGCAGCAATTCAGTGGGGATGATGTTCACCTTGTGCAGTGAAACACAAGTGCACAATGTAGAACTGCAATTTTCATTGAGGTGCACGTTATCATGATTGCAGCAATTCAGTGGGGATGATCTTCAGCTTGTGCAGTAAAACACAAGTGCACAAAGTAGAACTGCAATTCTTCCATTGAGGCGTAAATTATCATGATTGCTGCAATTCAGTGGGATGATCTTTGACTTGTTGAGTGAAACACAAGTGCACAAAGTAGAACTGCAATTCTTCCCTTGAGGTGCACATTGTCACGAGTTGCATCTTTAGGGTGATCAAATAGAATATGGTGCACCTCACTGCAATTCTTTGAGTGAGGCACACATTGTCATGTTGTGCTTCTTGGATATCTGCAGTGATGGTGTCAACAAGTTTTACATTCGTGTTTTTCTTAGAATGTTGGTGCCAGATTGTGTGCTTTGGGCAACAACAGTGATGAACAAATGTTCCATTCCATGGGTTTCTCAACATTGTTTGTCTCCTAGGTTTGTATTGCATGGAGTTGAATGCATTTTATTTTAGTTTCCTGCCCTCTCACAATGTCAGCATTTGGTTGGGGTTTGTGTGGGGTTTTTGCAGCTAGATAAAGTGTACTCAAGAGATAATATGCAACGAGGACGTGTAAGGGTGCAGCTCAAACGAGAAGATGAATCTCTGGTCAATCCAGCTGTTCCTTCTCGTAAGCTTCTTACTTTTGTTTTGTATAACTCAAATCATTTTTCTGATTGTTGGAGTTGTTGTCATCAGTCATTACCTTCCTGGCACTCAGTCACCAACTTCAGACAATTGTTGCACATGGGGGGGGGCATCTTTAGGCCTTCCTAAGCTGATGATTAAGCTTCATGGTGTAGGCAAGGTGCTGATGATGAGGGTGGCAGAGCTTGTGGGGAAGCTTCAAAGTCGCCATAGAAAACCAGAGCCAACTGCCTCAACCTCAGGATCTGCAGCTCCTGCTGGGAAATCAGGAAAAGGAGGGAAGAAGAAAAGATGAGGTGCTCTTTGTACAGAAGCACACAAACAACATTCCACCAACTCTTTTTTCACTGTGAGTTTTGTAGCTCCCTCTGCACGGCATATCCTTGTGGAGAAGGTCTAGCTCTCATGTTCTGCAACACACAGAACATTGGGTTTTGAGATTTGGATTTGTGGTGAAGTCCAAATACGCATTCATCTCATTGCAACAATTCAAGGTCCATATTATTGAGCTCTTAGAGGAGGTTAGAAATTGTGGTTTGCCACAGCCAGGTGCACTTTCATGCAAAGAGAGGTCATGGGGCAGATGTTACTGGTGAGTGTGAAGTTGATGGACGGATGACTAAAACTAAAAAAGACTGAAGCAAAAGACTGAATAGTGCTGCATATATGGCAACATTGTTTGATTACATCAATCAGCCTACTATTTCTTTTGCTCAATGTTGTGAGATTTCTGTAGCTATGCCCTTTCGTACAATCTGTTCATCCTGTGACTTGGGTACCAAACCAGTGTTTTTGCTTCAAGGTCCAGGTCCTAGACCTTATGAGTACACTTGGGTACCAAACCAGCAGTTTTGCTTTTAGGTTAAGGTCGTAGGCCTGATGAGTACACTCATTCTTGTCACATTAGTTCTGTTTTTGCCAAAACTGACAGGAATGGTTATTTTCAAAACTGTTAATGGAGATTTCTCTGCAATCTCATAGATATGCATCAACGGCCATGCCACTTTCCTTACATGTTGATGTTTTGTCTGTGATGTGGGAGCTGAAAAGATGAGCTAATTTGATTGGTGTGCTTCCAGGGCATTCCATTTGGGATGGTGTTTCTTTGCAAATATTGTAAGATGGTAGGTAGGCAGGAAACACTTTTCCATTGAGTTCCAGTCCCCGAGCTAACTGTAGCGGTTGGCTCAGCTGCTGTCTTTACTACCTACCTACAAACAACCCACTAGCCATTACCTTTGTACTAACCATCTACATGCATCTACTTACCCAGTAGCTATCCATTGGCTTTCCTACCTACCTTAATATCTACAGGACCTAATTTTTTGAAGGATAGATTACAAAAGGGTGAAACCCAATGTCAACTCAGTTGGGGTTCATCTACAAACTGAGTCATGACAGGCTTCCAATGGATGGTCTTCATTGGTGCACTGGTGTGACTGTCAGTTCACTCTCCCCCAGGTTTGTGCATGAAAAGCTGTGTTTTAAGTAAGAAGTCAATCGCACTTGGGGTGCATGTTTCAAAGAATGAGGATTGGGAAAAAGGGATTGATGTGAGGCAGTACTTTTGCAAGCCCTAAAAGAAACAAGTACAAACTTTAAAGCATGGAGATTGAAGCAAAGAATGTCACACAGTGCTAGACTGAAAGATCAACAGGGGAGAATCGGGTTTCTTACAAAATAGAGATGGTTGACAGAAGCTTGCAATGGAAGTTTCTGTTCTGAATAGAAACATCGGTCTTTATGATCTGTAGTTTACAACAACAGTTTTGAGCAGAGATACACAGGTGATTCAAAAAGAATCACAGTTTGCATCCTATGAATACTAAATTGATTGATGGAAGAAAAGTTTTTCTTTAACTTCAGGAACATAAAAGCTTGGGATGTCAGTTGTAACACTTCTGATGATGACAGTGAAGAATAAGTCGATGATGAGTTTTGCTAACACCCACCAAGCCAGGCCAGGCTACTTCAGGACTCTGCACCAAAACACACAGCTTCAGCTACTCCAAACTGAAATAATTTGTGCGAACATTGTGCAAACTTCTGGAATGTTAAAGAAAGTAGCACAAGTAGTATCACTTTTGTAGACTGCATCCTCTCCTTTGCAACCCAGAGATGGCAAATGACGAGAATCATGCATGACAGGTGCAACCATTTGGTTACTGTACCCACAACTGATAACCAGCAGGTCTTGAACAAAATAATTATTATTTTGAGAAAAAACGGGTCAGGCAGCCCCAATCTGAAAATTCGAGAATTTCAACAGTAATTAATAAGTGGACTATGTCTCCTATTTGTTACTCATGCTACTGAGTTCTATCCTACATGGGGATAGGTCTTATTCAATTCCTTGAAATATCAACAGTAGAGAGTTAGGAGATTTTCTTTTTTTCCAGCTGGCCCTCTTGAGAATTAACTAATGCTGAACATCAGTCCTAGGTACAGTGCTAGGAAATTGTGTGACATTAAGGACATACTATTACCTCA
>Ga0209611_10006061_pt1 | contig 20004 bp, 11 predicted proteins | sample S1TSphgellanicum_3_FD_187693 | JGI IMG/M metagenome (GOLD analysis project Ga0209611, IMG submission 187693) | Host-associated microbial communities from peat moss isolated from Minnesota, USA - S1T2_Fc - Sphagnum magellanicum MG (SPAdes) (version 2) | ecosystem: Host-associated > Plants > Peat...
CAAGAACAATGAGAAGAGAGGGAGAGAGAAAAAGGACAAATACCCTGTCGACATTCGTAAATAAAAGCATCTTCACCAAAAGGCTACCGTGGTGGGCTCTATGCCAGTTATTTCAATGAAATTGAAGCCAATTCATAGTGATAGTGGGATGATGGGGGCCTTAGGTAATGGGGGTAGGAAGAGAGGGGAAGAGTTTTGGGGTGGGGGGATCAATGACCATATGAATGAACATTAAGGGGAGATGGAGATCCAAGTTTTTGTTTTATTGGTCTTTTGTTTGGTCTTGCGTACCAAGGCAAGGATATTGTGTTTAGATTCATTATAGAGTATAGTAGCATAAGGGATCTTGGTCCCTAGGTCATAATAATATGTCTCTTTTTATACGAGGATTTTTGAAACATGATATTTTGTCACCTCCTACCATAGTAGTACCTTGGTCAGTTTGATAGTGCTTTGTCCAATATCTAATTAATTTCAAAAAATTCAATTCAACACCTTTTTTAATTATTTTTATTTTTGACCCAAAAATTAAATATTTTTAAAATGTTTTGGAAAATCTAAAAATCATTCAAAATTGATTATTTCTTGGTACTTTTCTCTTTTTTTGTTACAAATTTGTTGGATTAGGATTTTATGGCATATAGGATGCAAGCTTGGTGGTTGAAGAGTTCATTCTAATAAAAGAGCATTCTTGGCACCCATTTTGGTGGAACAATTTGAATTGAATAAGCAATTTGCATTGAAGGGTTTTTATTATGTTTCAAATTGAGTGAAAATATTAGGTAAAGAGTTGAAAACGAGAGTGATAAAAAGGCTTGGTAGGACATTTTTGTTACATAATTTTGTAGAGCAAGAACAATTTGCATAAATAATAGTTTTCATCTAAAAAACTTTGCATTGAATAGCATGTGAGTGGAAAGATTGTGTGAAGAGAGTTTCTTGTTAGTTTGGTATGGTTTGATATTAACAAGGTTTTTCAAGCCCATCACAAAATATCAATGGCAAAGCATTTTGGAAGATGAAGTTGGGTTGTTGGAAAAAGTAATGCAAAGAAACATACTAGTGTTGTGTGGGTGTATTGTTTTTTATATATCCTAACTTAAAGGTATATAAAAATATTTATTTATTTATCCAATGTGTAAGAGGATTATGATTTGTTTTCATTAATATAGTGTTCAAGAATCAGTATCATGTACCCCTAGTCAAGGTAAATAAATAAAAGATGAATAATTTTATCTTATTTAATAACAAAAAGATTTTTTTTTCACATTTTGAAATTTATTTAGACAACTTTCATAGGCTTAAATCTGGTGGGACAATGCACACATGTGATGTCAACTAACAATAATAAAATTGTATAAATTTTATTTTATTTTATTCCTAAACATACATAAAGAGAGGTCATTGAAATCAAATTGGACAATATGCCACTTTTCCTACTACACATAAATGTAAATCTAAAAATCAAATTATATCATATCAACAAGTTCAATATGGTGATCTAATTGGTCTTCAAATTCCTCTTCAATTTGATTTTAAAAATTTGTTCCAACATCCCCGAAGTCATAAAGAGACACACATTTTTTCAGTACTAGACACCTTGTACAATGATCACACATAACAACAACGACCGTTTTAAGGTTTAGGTGAAACTTATTATAACAATATTTATTTGGGTTTGAAAACATATTTGGCTTTAGGTATGGGTATTTTTGAAATATGTCCAAGGTTATGAAATGGGTATTTTTTTCAAATTTATTATCTTTGGTTAAAATATATTGATTTAAAAAATATATAATAAAATAAATCATATATCCTATTCATATTCAATATGTATATTTGGATAAATGATATATTCACACAACACTAAAAGATACCTAGTGCATGTTACAAAAGCCTCGAATTGGCCAACCCAAGAAATTCAAAACAACTCTATAAAAAAATTAAAAGATCAAACAAAAGTCAAATGAAATAATAATAATAATAATAATAATATCACATGTGCACAAGTGTGGGGTGTGGGACACATGTTAACTAGTTTCAGCAAGATGACCACCCATCATGGCAAATATCATGGTAATAGAATCGATGCCCTTCATTCCTTGAAAATTATTTACATAAAACCAAGATGTTTTAGTCCTTAGAAAAAACTTGGAAAAACAAACTTCTATAATTGTTTAATGTATAGTGCAGAAAGTAAAATCAAATATGCCCATCTAATTGAATTAAGTGCATCAAGTTCAAACCAATAAGCAAAATTTACTAGTCCTTGAAAATAGCCTTATACTAACAAATCCTATTGTAACCATGCTACAAAATATGAAAGAGGCAAAAGAAAACCCTTAGCAACTTCCATTGTCCAACCCATGCTTGATGGAATGATTGAGTCTTTGGCACCTAATGTGCTTGTGATAGCAACTTGATGGTTTTAAAGTTATTCAATAATGGGCCCATCAATTCATGAAAATTACATAAATTAAACATTTGAAGTTAATACTATAATTGCTAGCAAACTTCCATTAGATTGGCAAAAGCAAGGGATTCATGGCTTATCATGTTGTTTACCTAACCAAAGCCTATGACATTCCCCTTTCACTTGTTGTCAATAATGATCAAACCAACATTCATTTGGTACCTACAACAAGAAAGCATACATGGGAAAGTAGGGGTTCCAAACATATTCACGTATTTGGTATAAAGTACAAATAACAAATGATTATACTAATATTTTCATGTGCAACAAGAGTATTATTATCATTACAAGTCATTTTAGAAACACTATATTAAGGACATTGCCACCAAACAACCAAAGAAAAACAATGTGTCTAGCAGATGGGTGAGTGGTATCTTACTTATAATCATAACCATTGGTCAAATTTTGAAACCATTAAATGTGTTGTGGAAAATGTCATAGTTCCTTACCATCAAATTCAAATTGAACTTTTGGGACTATGTATGCATAAAAAATTTGTTTGGTTGTTAAATTGTTAGAATGTACACAAAAGTCAAAAAAAATTGGATTATATTAAAGAAAAATGTTCAAACATCTTGCTTGTTTCTGTTTTAACAAATTGTACCAATGTTTTACAACCAACCAATGTCATTTTGCAACACCGCTTTAAACATGCATCTAACATGGAGTCAACAATTAGATAATATGAATCATTAAATAACAAATTGAAATTAACAATTATTCAAATGATGACTTCAAAATGAATAATTTAAAAACATGGATCTAAGAGTGGTTACACAATGCATGGAGACAATTATGAAGCAAGGAAACAATCATCTTGAAAAGGTTGGAGAAAACAAAACTTACAAAAACTTAGAACACTAAATGTTAACTTGTTGCCATGGAAGCAAACATAACTACTTATTTGTGTATAACAACATTTAACATTGAAAAAGGCATTGCGATTAATGAACCATGCATTGATGCAACAAAAACTTGACATTAATTGTCATGGAATGTTGTATAAATGAAGAATCAACGCTAACATCAAATCCAACGTTTTTGCCTTTTTCAAATGTAAGAACTAGAAGATTGAAATGAACTTTAACTAGAAAAAGAAAGTCATAATCAACATTTTTGGTTTTGAAATAAATTTTCAATTCAATATAACAATAAACAATAGCAATACCTAAAAATGAAAGAAGTTAGGTACCTATACAATTGTAATTAGTAACATTAGGAATTATAATGCAACAAGCACCTTACTTTTACATCTTTTGCCATAAAATATACATGGATTTCAAGCACCTTATATTATCCATGCACCTAGGAACAAAATAAAAAACATCAATCTTTTTTGACAAATCATGCAAGTGAAAAAAGTGATGCAAAAGCCAAGATAGAAGCCCACCTATTCCTAGTCCTATGCATCTTGCTACAAAATGTTGTCATGGACCTGTACCACAAGATACTCCTAAACATGTGCCGATTTAGTAATGAACTTATATTGTTAGTATGAAATTTTTACTTCCCTTGCATTTTCAACATTTAGTATACAACAACCTTCATAACAAGTGGTTATGTGACATTAGTTTTATTTGCATAATGTGGGTACTACACATCGACATATTACACATATGAAGTCCAAATCCTACCATGCACAAAATTGATCACTTCCATCAATGCAATCATGGTTTGGGTCCAAGGTTGAAAAAGGTGAAAACAAATTCCAATCACCTTTGTAATGCAAAGAAATTAATTTCAAAGATTGAAAATTTTACAAATTGATGAACTACTAAACATTTTTACATGATGGCATGTTAATAGAATTGATAGGGGCACCCATTTGCATAATAATAATCATATCTTCATTGTAAATTAAAGCATAAGGGTGGAGTGCCCCCATAAATTATGGATCATGATAGAGATGCAACTAAAAGGAATATAAAATAAAGTTCCAAACAATTGAGAAGTGCAAAAAAATAAAGCCAAAATTTAAAACTAAACTTGTTTTTTAGAATTGAACAATTTAAAACAAAAAAACAATTGTACCACCAAACATAGGGTTACATGTTATAAATGATATGTTAAAAATCCCCATAAAAGTTCAATAAACCACAATGCCCACAAAAAAACTAACCTAACCAAGAGTGCAGCATCTTGATTTTTAGTTGTAAAACATAAAGTTCATATTTGAAGCAAACACCCTTGCTAACATGATCACAATCTAATCACCTTACATTTTGTATTGCTTACCATGACTTGCCTACAAATCCCAATAGGTTTATTTAATAAACATATGTTTTGAAAAACTTAGGTCACATGTTTTTTTTCCCATATTACATGGGATCCAATGAAAGCATTAACTAAATCTTGATAAGTTAATGTGTTGATATTTGTGACATTAGTTAAGTAGAAGGACCAACAATTTTTTATTAAGAAAAAGGTTCCACTTGAATTTTCAAAATTAATGTCTATTCCAAATCTCCAAATTTCTTTTCCGCTACATAAGAAGTGTTATGAAATAATTTGTACATGGCTCACAACTATTATATATATATACCAATTCTCCTATAAAACCAAATTACATATGTTTTTTTTTTAAAACTATAAAATTAGTGTTGCTTTCAATATTTACTACTATTAATGTTGTGTCTTTTCCTCCTTGACCTCCTTTTTATTTTCATAAACAAAACCCATGACTTCACAAACATGTTAGTTTCTTAATTATTAAAAACAACACACACAATCTTTGAATCCCCTCAAAAAATAAGGATATTATCGTAACCCTAGCCTTGGGCTCACAACTAAGGCGAGGGCTTGCAAAGGTGCGAGCCAAGAGTGAAGCCCAGGAGTCACATTTCATGCTCCTGGGAGTGTAGGAAACTGTGAGGGAATGAACCCACACATTCCAAATGGGCTCCCACTTTGGGAATTGAAGTTTCGATGGACTCTCGAATTTTCAAAAAGCAATTGCAAGGGGTCAAAACTCATTGTATTGAAGAGTTATTCATACCATTGGAAAGCTCTTGGAATGTAAATGTTTAAAATGGGCTCACATGAGCCATTTGGGTACTTATAACATAAGTTATGGGCAAAAGAAGGGTCGCGAATCAAATTGTCAACTTGACTCCCAACCATTTAAAGTCGAGAATCTCTCTTATTTACTTGCATGCAAGTGGTGTGCCATTTATCATTGGAAATCTTTTGACAAGGGCTATAATTTTGTTTCACACCTCATTTCAATCGGAGGTTTACACAAGAAGTTATGGGCCTCCAAAATCGTGGGAGTCCCAATTTCAGGAATTTTGGGACTCCCAACTTGGGAGACTCAAGACAAAATGACATTTGGGTGTAGGCCCTGTGGCTAGGCACAGAGAATACTATAATGGGGAAGGTGGTGGCTTCCCTCAAGTCCGGGCCGTGATGAGTTTTATGAGTTTGTGTTTGCCCGTGGTTCGTCCGTGCACCAAAAGTGCTCCAATTATCCATTAAGCAACTTGTTGTTTGGTTTGTGTAGGTTTGTGTGAATAATTGACCCACTTGTCATTCATCCTAGTCCCCATCCTAGAGCTCCAACACGCCCTTCTACCCCTGAAATGTTACGAGCCAATGAGTGTACCCCAATTTTTTACCCTTTCGTTATTTTCACCTTTGGACTCATAGTTGGGTCTATCAAGGAGTTTGGGGGTGCGTTAGATGCGCATTTGCTTTCCAATAACGTTTTCTTCCAATACATATTGAAACAACATGGACTAAGAAAAACATGCCAAAGATTATTATTTATACCCAACATCATCCTCAAAATTTGAAACTTATTTCCATTTTTTTATCACAACAACTTATCACATTTGTTTTCTTCCAATTTAGTCCCTTCTTTCAAGAAATCAAACCCAAAAAAAAAATTCAATAAAATTACATTTTTTCAAAATTTGTTAAAACTATAATTACATCAAGGCTCTATGTGAAGATATATTGTTGCTACAAATTACAAGAGAGTTATATTGGGCAAGGAATGAATGTTTGTTTACTTACATGGTGCATAAGAAAATTTTGATTTCATAAAAACCTAAAGGAAGAAAAGGCAATACAAATTTTGGAATACAACACTAATAGATATAATGGTGGGTTTTTTCTTTGAAGTATTCATCACAACACTATAAACAAAGTACAAGTAGACCCAAAATACAATGTTTGGTGAACATTCAATGAATGGCAACATGATTTTGTGAATGTTTGACAAATGGTGGCTAGGGCTTCTAAGACTATTGACACAATTATGAAAAAAAATCAAATTTTTGATAAATAATTTAACTAGTGTCAAACTGACCCAAATATAACGTAATGTTGACAAGTTTGCAATAACTACAATATCCATATAGTTTTTTGTAGGGTACATTGTTAGGATGGTGATATTTTCAAAATAAGGGGCATAATACAAACTAGGTAGTGGCATTTGGCCCTACATTTTGTGAATGTTCCCCATTGTAAGGCTTTACTTTTTATAAAGCACAGGGCAAACATTACTAAGAACCTATACATTAGTAGATCACAAGATGTAAAAGGAAGAGGGTTTTTAAACCAATGAATAGGTATAATTTCCCTCCCATGTTCAAGGAATAGGCATAGGTCCCTTCTCTTTTCTAAAAGGGACATTCATCAATATAACATGTTTTCCAAATACACTATGAAAATTTTCCAAATGTTTTAGAAATGATATCATAATACCATGGCAAGTTCAACATTTCAATGTTGAATAATTATTTTATTTTGAAGATTCCATGTTGAAAAAATGCATATTTCAAATTATTTCATAATACATCTTATTTTTTCACAAAAAAATGTTATTTGAATTCTTTTTTCTGCAAATTTCAGCATTTTTGAAAATAATATAATTGGTGTCAAAGCTACCAAAGTATTACATTTTAAATATTTGTATGATTATATTTTAATCTTGTAGATATGATATATGAAGAAGTTTATAACCTATTTGATATTAATCCAATTTTCACCAATCTTGGACATATGTTTTAGATAATTAATGCTGATATAAAGATGATTTACATCATTTTGTATGACAAAACCAACATAATTCCAAATTGAATCTCACATTATTTAATGTTCTCTTCTTGTGGGTGTATGTGAATTTATTTGTGGATTGGTTGTCACATCAAACTTGGCCTTGTTTCAATATCATATTTCTATGCCACTCATAATATAATTACCATTTTCATAATAATATTCATGACCAAATATATTTAAAATATAATGGACAATCATTTTGATGAAATTATCATCATTAGGATATCAAAATATTGAAAGTATGCCACACCCTCCCGACATAAGTGTTAATTTTTATTTATTTATCGATATTTTGACCTTACAAGGACTACATTTGATTTATGTGAAAAGAATTCAACTAAACAAAAGCTTTACTTTAAGGGTTGCTAATAGAGATATCCCTAGCTCGGGATGCCCCATGATGTCATTAACATGTCCCCAAAAATTTCAATACATCCCTTTGGTATCTTTTTAAAAGGTAAAAAAGTTTACATGTTTTCTTCAACCTAAATTTACCTTTTTTTTTTTCTTATGGATGAAATTTCATACTTACCCCATTGGGGCAAGTGCCAAAATTCAAAGGAAAGTAAGGAACAATGATGAAAATTGGGGAACACAATGGGTATCCAACATGCTAATAGGAACAATACTAGACACATGGGAACGTTTATTTTCCATTCATTCCTTTATCTCTTTGTTGTTCACCATCATGCCTTTATTGTCCCTCAAAACAACCTCAATGTGCAACCGAACACCCTTGGCTTCTCAATGCATGATTCACCTTTATCATCCATCCCATCATCCATGTCCTTGATTTGATGCCTAATAAATAAATAAAGAAATAAAATTATGTGCACGTAAATACCCCTACCATCCTTCCTAGTATCCATGTTGTCACCTTGTTATCCTCGCCTAATAACTTTGGTTATTTTATCTTTCCCAAGTGTTAAAGACCAAATAAACTTCATAATAATTTAAAAATATTTTTAACTATTTAAGGAATTTAAGTATGTTGTTCCAAATATCACCTTGTATTAATAAGTTGCCACCATTTCCCCCCTTATGTATTTGTAAAATTAAAGTTGCTTTTGTAAGATTCATGGGATTGTAAATTGTCAATTATTTAGAATGAATTTAATAACTTGTTTTAACCAATTTGCAAGTCCATTTTTTACATGACATACATTTTGGCTATTACAATTTATCTATAAAAATACATTTGGGGTTGAGAAAATTATGAGTTGAAATAACAAATCAATATTATGTTTCATAAGATATTTTAAGGTTGATCAATAATGCCCCTTAATATAACGATCTTAGATTCATGGTTTTTGTCATTTATTTTTGTGTGTTTTTATGCCAATGGCCAAAGTGTTTTACTAAGAAATAAATTACTCAACTTACATTTAGTCAAAATAAATGATGATCACAATAAAAGACCTATCCAATTGTAGAAATTTAACTCATGAATTAAATGGATTTTTAAATGGGTTTTAAGTGTCAATGAATAGATGAAGTTCAACCCTAAAACCTTTTTTTTTTCAAGCTTGTGTGTATATTTATAAATGGACATTGTTCACTAGTTAAATTTCATTACTTGTTATTTAAGCATGTAATATTTCCAAAATTGAATTTGGTAGATTTGACCCATTTATAGTGTAGAAACTATATAACTTTCAAATGGGTTAGTTAGAGTCTTTGTATATTTTATCCTTCGTTTAATATTTGATCAATCTAATGAGCATAATTAGTTTTAAATAACTTAATGTACAATGTTACACTCCGATGAAATTCAACTGTAGTAAACATATTGAGTAAATAATCCTATTTTTAAAATTCATTTTCCCATTAAAATGAGATTAAAACCTCAACCCAAATTCAAGTTGAGTTTTTTTCAATTAGTTATGAATTTACACATAAATTGTGATAAAAATACAATGTATTGTTAGAAGGCTCCCCTCTAAATGGGGGGTCTAACACCTCGATTCCTCAAAACAAGGCCTTTAATATGGTTAAACAAATATTTTGAAATCAAGGCCACATGTGCCCAAAAATAAGCCATGGAATGGGCTAGATTTGAAAGTATTTGAACTTGGTTGGATTGTAATTTTAAACCATGCTTTTGAAATAACCTTAAATTGAAAGCTACTACAATTATGCATTCATAAGCATATTTGAATGGTTGTGAGAGGTTGCAGTAGGGCACAATTCAAGGTCCATTAATTGTTTTGGGTGCTTATACTTTAATTTTGAATAGTATAAGATTTAACATTGAATTGGGTTTTGTTTGTTTATCAAGTAAAATTGAAGATTTAAAAATAAATAAAAATTAATGGATGAACCTACCTTCAACCCTCACATGTCGTGAAGGTTCATGTTCATATCAATTCTCATGTTGTTGCATTGTGTAAAACCAAACTCGTTGTTAGCAAAATATTTTCAACTATATCTTAATATTTGAAATAAATTTGGGACTTCAAATTTAATTTTCAGGTTTTATCAAATGTTCATGAATTAGCCCAATTTTTGTTTAAAATTGGATAATGCATATTAGTTGTAATTACTAATAGCATTTCAAACATTCTTGTATCCAGACCAGTAATGGTAACTTATTGTAGTGGCCAATGAAATGTCCATTTTGGCATGTTCCATTGGAAAGATTTTTTTTTAAACATATTTTTCAATTTGCATCATGATAATGTGATTTGATCAAGGCTTTTCAAATGTTTTTGTTGATGTCAAACAACATTGTTGTGATAATAAATGGCATTATCATTAAAATTGAAAACTTTTTCAACATTCATGAAAGGAAACAAGTTCGAAAATTACTTTATTTACAAAGTTGACATTCTTCTTTGATGTGATGAAATTAGTGCAAGTGAAGGTTATGTGCCTTAGTACAAGGGCAACTTTCACACATGTGTTAGGTCATTGTGCAAATTATAATGTGTATCATGACATTCAATCTCTTTTAATCCTTGTTTAAATTTTACAAATGATAACCCATGTTTAAGTGGAATTCTACCTTCATTAAAATAAGGTTCCAAATCTCAAGTCTTGTTTGTCTCTTATAATCACTTATAATGTCTAACCACACATTGCATAAGGAATTAAAGTTTCCAAAACAATCACTTTATCCCATTGCATACATTTATTTTATACAGAAGTGAAACAAATTATAACACTTCAAAACACCTTTAGTCACAAATAATAAACTTATATTTGTCAAAAATTAATGTCAAATTATAATTTCAATGTAATATTTGCCACAATAAACACCACATATTATACATTGTATTGGATGAAACCACAAAGTCTACCTCACATTTGACATGCCATGACCTTTTGTTCGAGAAAACCCACAATTTCTTGGAGTGATATTTTGTAACCTTGCTTTTGATTTTCTTATTTCACGGTTAGACATAGGTTTAAGTCTCTTCTTATTTTGGTTTGTTATTTTAGTTTGGAAATCTTTTAGTTATGCAAGCTTTTGTGTTTGTGACACTTTTCCACACCTTTTCAAGTTCGGTCTTATTGGAATGTAAAATGTTTATTCTATTTCCCTTGTGGTTTATGAATAGTCTACATGAAAATAGTCCATTGACTTGTAGAGTCTAGTAATGAACATGTGATACCAAAGGTACAAACGGACATTCGCCTTGAAACTAAATTCATTACCTACACCCCTCAACATATCATTAGCCATTGGTGAACAATCAAGAACAATAAAACCATTGTTCCCAATATACATCAATTCAAAATCATAATGCTAAATCCAAAGTGATTGATTTGCAATAACTTCCATAAGTATAGATTAAACTTGTGTTAATGAATAGGCCTTGCCATGCAACATGATGAATATTCAAATGATAACACGTTCAATTTAATGAAATGAACATCCTTGGGAAATCCATTGCAACATTGATTCAAAGGTGCTTTAAATTAATCTTCATGATTAGTTGCCCAAGATACTCAACCTTGAACATGTTGTAGATGGTTAAAACAAACATTTTCAAGCTTTCCATTGGGATGGATTCACCTAACACTCACCCAAAGCATTGGGTATGAAACCATATGTTATGCACTAACCATTCGCATGCATTACCTACCTAGTAGTCACCAAGTGACTTTCCTATTTACTTACCTACATTATAACCACTTAAATTCTTGGCATTTTTACTAATCATAGGTTACTTGTTACTTCCCCTTTCCTTTACCTTAGGTTACTCAATTTTGGTTCATCCACAATTGAATCATGTTGTGGATGAACCATGGAAGGTGCATTGGTAGGTGTTTAACCCTTTAATATTATGGTGAACCAATTCAGTCTACTTTTTAGTGCATATTTGGTTTTCTATGACATTTAAGCGTTAATATATATGTTTTTCAACCCATAATGTAAACTCATTATTTGCACTTCTACCACATTCAACATAAAGTGTTAAATTATGTCCCCACCTCCACTAACAAACATGGAAAATTGAACAATATGAAGTCATTTATTCCATTTAAATGGTTGGCAAACCAAAAATAATAATTTTTCTTTTAGAGATAAATATATGTTATGTAATGAATTTTTTCTTTGGACAAATTTTTGCCACTTGGTGAAAAAAAAAATCAAGTGCAACTCATGCAAAGGATTTTTCTTTGGGAAAACATGTGCGAAAATCATCATAATTTTGAAGGAAATTACTCTAAAATTGCCATGTGTAGATGAAATGTTAAAATAACTCATTAAAAAATATAGTAGGATTCTTAAATTCTTTTCCTTTCCTCTTTGAACTGTACCCAAATTTGGCTACTTTTTTTTTTTTGACAACCCTTTAAAAGTAGGAATAATAGGCAAAAAATTTGCTCTTGATTTGTGCCAAGTAAAATGTTGTAAAAGTTCTAGAAATTGAGCCTGACAATTCAATTAACATGGGAGGAAAATGTCAAAATAGCTAGTGAGGGCTTTTAGGAATACGCACGCAAGTACAAACTTTGTTCCGAACACCAAAATGGGCCAATGTTTAATTGTTTTGCAAAATTTTGCAATATGTGTTCAAGCTGCATTACTACAAAATGTGGGTGTGGTTCACTAGTCCCCATTCACTAAACTAGTGAATTCACTACTTTTTCATTGGTCCTCGTTCACTACAACCAATGAATTCACTCAAAATCCATTGAAATCACTTGGCACACAAGGACACTTTTTGTTGTAGTGAAGGCTCTTGTAACAATTTAGGAATGATTTTTCTGTTTTTTTATCTAAGGTACAACAACAAACTTGACCAGACAAACCTTCAAGGCAAGTTTAGTAGCAAAAAGTTGGTAGGTCGATAATGACGTTTTGTTGTGTTTGTGCACAAGCCACCTATGTCCTTTGTTTTCTTGTTGGAGGGAAACTTTAAAGGAACAAAAAAACAAATGTAAACCTTATTAGGGTTTTTAGCAAACATGGTGAATAGCTACCACAAAATTTGTGCCGCTTTGATCATTGTACACATATGGTCCTTTTGAAAAAAAAACACAAAAGTGGATTGTGTTTTTTAAAAAATACCATTTTGTTTAAAGTAACTATCCACTAAAGGGTTGACTTAAAAGGGTTTTTTTTTGCAAATTGTTTTTTTTCCTCCTTTTGTATTGGTTTGTGACATAGGTGAATAATGGAAACAAGGCAACATGGGAAAACAATTGAGAATAATAATCATACTTAACATTAGAGGGTCTTTACATTACAAGAAATCACGATTTTTCAAAAGGTTCAATTTGACTAAAGTGTTCACATTGACGAAAATGATGTTCACTTTGAATAAAGGCATGGGGTTTATTTACCTATTATATACCTACCTACTTATATTTATTTATCTACCTACCTATTATCTACCTACATACTTGCATGTAGTTGACATAAATAGGTATGTACATCTAAAAACATAAGTAAGTAGGCATGTGTACCTACCTATTTACCTAGTTAGGTATTTACTACCCTACTTATGAAAAAAATTGAAGTTCAAATGTTATTATACACATTGACAAATAATTTCATGGAAGTTCAAACAAACATGCTAAATCCATTTGGTATCATATTGTTTTACAATGTTGTGGGGTGGTTTGATGGCCAAAACATTGGTGTGGAACTAAGGAGACCAATGTTCAATCCATTTTACCAACATATACTATGTGGAGTATGTGTATTTTGTACACATACCTTGTACATCTGTGTAAATGTATAATACCTAAATGGGTTGTGGATAAATGGGTAGGTAGGTAGGTAGGTGGGTAGTTAAGTAAGTACTTATTTTTACTTATTATTTACATTTTTATTTTTACAAATTGAACTATTTTTTAATTATTATTTTTTGGTTACCCAATTTTTTGTTCAATTTGACTAATTAAAAAGACCATTTTATGGTTGGTAAAAAAACCCACTAATCAAATTAGACATGTTCAAATCAACTTGTCCAATATGACTAAGTTATCAAATTGACCAAATGTCAAAATGACTAGTTTTGGGTCTAATTTTCTAATCAAATAAACCATGATTTCTTGTAGTGTTACAAGCCAAGTAATGGCCAATACTAAATAAAACACCTACTTCGTTGAGTCACATTGCCAACTAACTAGTCAAGATCATTTTGTTGTCTTTATTTTTTTTGTTTGATCTATTTAGTCTTGTGTGGTTGGCTTGGTAGATTTAAGATTGCATTATAACAATAAGTTGTTTTTAGCATGTGAAGCATGTGCTTTTAGTAGGCCTCCTTATTCATGGGCATTAAACATCCCATTTCCTTTAGTTTGTCAAATTTCATTGGACCTCGTAGCTCCCACACCTTTTTGTTTTATCACGTGCTACCATAGATAAACCTCCACCCCATTTCCCATGCAAATCACGAACCACCCATTAGTTCCCCTTCCTATTATAACAAACTTCACACCACCCATTAGTTCCTCTTATTGGCCCTTAGCCCATTCGTGTGAATGTGGGGCCCCAACTTTGCACCTTTTCAAACCCCCTTGATCTTGCATAACTAGGACCTTTTCCCTTTCTATTATATTGGCCTTTGCAATTGCCCCTAATTAGACTCCCTAACCTACCCCCATCTCCTCAACGCACTTGTTACTTCCACCTAAAGTTTTTTGCCCCATCTGTGGGCCCTAATTTATTAATCAAGGGTTAGTTCGTAATTAGTGTTCTTATCAGACATCTAGTTTTTCCAATTTAAACACTCGTGATAATCCCAGTTCAATACCCTCCCTTATTCCTTGCCTACATTATCTTAGGCTTGGGTTTCGTCATGAGATGTTTTCGAGTCTTTTCATTTAGGTTTTAATCATCTTCAATTGTACAATCACGTCCTTATCACTCTATGACATGATGTCCAAATGACATTTCGTTTTTCATTGGATAGGTTAACATAGGACCCTTATAATGTGGCAGCTTGGCATTTATTTATCTTGTTACCCCAATGGTGTTTCGTTTTGCCTCCTTGTGGTAGGGCAACAAGGCACAAGGAAACACAAGCCCAATTTAAACATCTTCTAACAAACGATTAGGAAAACCTACAAAAAAAGTTTTTTTGCGGGCCCAAACTTTAACGACAAATCCAAGTTAAGTGCATTTTCATCAACATGATCCTTTGGCTCATAAACACCTACTTCTTAGACATGTAGTGAAATATTTTCAAGCAATTCGCACTTTGGCACCATTCTCCCTTGCACCCATGTCCTTCGACACCACCTTAGTTCTCATTACATTGCACCTTGAATCAAATGGCTACTTATTACTTTTCTTAAAAGATTACGAGTGAAACCAAAACCTTGAGCTTTTTTCTAACTCCTTCAAGTTAGCTTTCCAATGCATGTCGTATTTATCAACAAGTGGTCTTTCCATGATAGTTTTTGAACACCTTTGGGATTATTTTCACCCAAAAAATTCAATGAATGGATTTTTTTAGTTATTTCAACTTTGTTCTCATATTGCACATGGCCATATTCCACCTCAAATTTTGCTTGTCCTTGTTGTGGCCCACATCTTAGCCATGACCAAACTTTCATGTGGAATTTGTTTTATTGAAGCGTGGGAAACATTGTATCAACTCGTAAGCCACACTTTATGCTTTCAATTTTGTGGCACCTTTACAACACATTTATCCTCACACAAATTCAAAGTTAAAACTAAAGGTGGTTATGAAATAGTGTTCCATGGCATCAAATGCACCTTGGACCTTCACCGTAATCAAACTATTATCCAATTGGATGTGACAAATGCTTTCAATTCAGTGTTAAGAGGAGTCATATTTCAAAAACTTCGTGTAGCAGGTGTGACATCATACACATCATCCCTTTTGTACATGCAATTTATGCATTTGAATCTTCATTGTTTTACAATCATCCTAATCATGAAGGCTATGTCACAATCATCCCATTTGCCATGGGGACTTGTTAGGGTGATCCCTTTGAAGGGGCATTATTTGTTTTAGCCCATTTTAGGGCATTATGTTCTACAACTGATTATTTTTCTTCTTGTTTATTTCCATCCATTATGGATGATATTCACATCATAAATCCCCTTTCAATCATATCATCCACATATGAACATTTATAGATTGAATTTTATGTGATAAATTTTTTTATTTAACCTCAGAAATGTGTAACATGGTCACCTTTCAACTTGCCATGTGACTTCAACACCCCATTTAAATTTATCACCTTATCAAGAGGAATTAAAGTTTTAAAGGTTCCATTGGGCACTTCATCATTCACATCATCCTTCATAAAAAATGCCCTACTAGAGGATGTTCATGATGTGAACCTTTTTTCAGAATGGGTGATGTTTAAGTAGCCTTTGGAATTTTAATTCATTGCTTTATGCAACAACCATTGTATTTTTTATGACACACACCTCTATCCTTTACTTTCGTAAAGTCCCTTATTTTTAAAAATTCATCTTTCCTTCAAATGTTTGGGTGCCTCTTAGGTTCAAGATCCTTTAATAGTTTTGAAGGGCCTTTAGTTCGTAAACAAACCTTTCTCCCAATAACTTTTGGCGACATCGGGCTCATACTGATAACCACCATTACTCAATATTATATTTAAAGAATTAGGCCTTAGTGGTTTTAGTCATAGTTACCATGTTTATGGTTAATCAATGTCCCTGCCTATTTAAAGTTTTAGCATAAGTTGACAACAACACCTCAAAGCGGCTTGTGATCTTTTATTGCCCTCATTTCATGCATGTTTTTTTCCATTTGAATAACTCATTGGGCAACAAATGGTTCGACTTCAAAATTTCATTTCGGAGCGTTTGCATTAACATACCCTTTTTAGCATGCTCTTTAACAAGATATTTGAAGCCCATTATGTTCGCATTTTATCATGTTCTAGCCCTAAGGTAGGCATTTGGCTTATAGTTCGACTAGTTTTCCTAACCTTTTAGTTATCTTCTCTAGTTTTTTACACAACATTTTGTACATGGCTTGGATTACCCCATCCTTTTAATGCAAGTATCATTCAATGTATGTGCACACATCTTATTGACCCTATCGGTATCCATTTCTTATGTTGTGCTCATGGTAACAAACGCATGGGAACCCATGATGCAATTTACAAAACTTTTGCTACCATTGTGTGAGATGTTGGCTTCCATGTAGGACAAGAACAACTACATATGCCTTCTAGCCACATTCAACTCTTCTTGTTGATGAGTTAACATTGTGCTCACCAAAGATGACATTCATACCCTAATTGATGTTATCATGAGCAACTCAACATGATCACATTTATTTCCCCAATCTTGTGCAACTCAAGATCTTGCAACCTTCGATGTGGCTCAAGCCAAAGAAAGGTGTTATTGCAACTAACACCCTATTGATCAATTCTTCCCTGAATATTTAGGTGTTTACAAGAAACAAGCTGATATGTTCTTACACAATTGTGTCAATGCCATTTTGAGCTTAAAAAGGCCAAAAGACCTTCATCTCTCTATCTTGGTTATTTTCCTTTGTAAAAAAGTTTCAATCACATTGCAAAGTATGCAAACATCTTCCATCTTAAATCAAGCGATAGCTATACACTTAACTACTTCCCAACTCCCATCCCTTCATCACACACCTTCCACCACCATGATCAACCTATTACAAGCCAACCTATTACATGCAATTGATTTTGACATCAAGAATTACAGTCGACTTACTACAGTGGTCAATTTTTGACATGGAGACATTCTAACATCTAGCTTGAACTAACTTGACATCCTATAAATTCTCCATTTTCCTTTTTCTTATTCCTTTGTACATTTTCCAAATCTGCGGTGTGTTGATAAATACTTTTTAGCAAGGTTGCATCAATGTGGCTACATTGCAAAATTGAAAGAAAAGAAAAAAGGGGAAAATAAAAAAGAGAGAGAAAAGAACCCTGATCCTCTCTACATTTGTACAAGTCTAAACTCAATTTCACTCAATTTACAAGCTATATACTTCATCCAAAGTATTGTGTACATGCCATCACATTTGTTGCTGGTGGAGGTCCACTGAGCCTGTTGGACAGACAGTTTTAGTCCAACTGTTCAAGGGGTTCAGTGAATCTCCATAAGAATCAGTAGTATGTCAATAGAAACACAGGAATGAGAAATTGGGAATGCAACAAAACTCCATATAGGCAAGGGATGCAAAGCAGAAAGGCCCTGCCAACACGTCAGTATAACAAATATGACCAAATAAAGAGCTTCATATGGTTACAAATTAGTTGAGTGAAGGGAGTTTCTGTCCCACCTTCAGAATTATGCTATCCAAGCCCTCATGAAAAAAGGAGCTAAAGATAATGGAACAATGTCAGCTCACAAGTTGAATGCTTTCAATGAGTGCATTTCCTCAAACAACCCATGAATCTCATTCAGGGAGCCCAGATTTTGACTACATGAAACCAACTGTGAGGAAAGCTAGGTCCAGGGGTATACCCAAAAAGAGACTCAAGTTCAATGAAAGTCTCCACTTCTTGGGTCTAAAACTGGCAAAAGAAGAGCTGATATCAGTTAAAAATACAAACTTTCCACTAGGACATGGAAGTGTGCAATTCTTGCACTCCTTCACAGTGAGGTTGACTTACCGTTAACGGCCAGAACTTCGTTGCCATGAGGAACATGATCTGCTGGAGAATCAAATTGCCATGGATTGAACACGATTGATTTGAGCTGTTCAATGTTGGTTTTGCCAGTATCTGAGTTATCCAATAATTTGCGGTGCTCTGTGTACTTTCCATTATACTTGTACACTTCAAGGTCACCCCAAGGAGTAGAGGTCACTTCTTCTGTCAATTCAAACCACCGTGGTTTGAACTCCACTTGCTTCTCCTCCCGATGTCTCTTTTCAGACCGTTGCCTTTCTTCCAGTCTGCAAAGAAAGCTGACAGATTAGGAATGATGCTGATTGATAGACCTCTTCAAAAGCAAGTATTGATTCAAATGACTAAAACAAACATCTAAGCACCTTGATTTCTCTGAGCCAGCCTTGCTCATATCACCCATCTCCAAGGCATAACGGTCAGGTCGCAATCTCGAATCAGAAGGAAGAAGTCCTTGTGGAGCTGTCTCAAAGCTATTTATTCTATGAGCAAAATGTGTGTACTGGAACTTATCATGCTTGGGTGCATCAGCTACTCTCCATGCCTGCAGAACACCATACTTGAGTTATCCACAGAACTGGCATGCCTTGTCAGTTGAAAAGGTTTTCGTCCTTGGTGTCCTTGAAGACTTTTGGGTCAGATATGCAGAGAGAGAGCTTCAAAGAGAAAACAACAGAATTTATAAGCCTTCATCTGTTATAAATCATGGGTTGACACTGATCGCTTTGCATTGGCACAGATGCTCTTTTCTCAAACTGTAAAAATGGACACAGCTCCACTGACCTTCAAGGAAATGAATGACAATCAGCTTAGAATTGGCAATCTGTAGTCAATGCCAGCAATTCCTCCCAATCACTTAGACATGAAATTGGTGCAAGGGTCTCTGTGTAGCTAAAAATTCAAACCAGCATGAAGAACAAGGCATGCTTGCAGCTTTGACAGAAAGTCCATCACTTCTTGACAAAAGCTGCATGTACATGGAGAAAGATTTCCTTACAATGTTCACAGTTTACAAAGCATGCATACTGATCCCAATGCCATGGCACCCAAGAGCAACAGGAATGTAGAATAAAATTGATGTGAACTCTGGACCATTGAGTTTTAGAATGCCCTGTTTTCCAACAGCATTGGTGATACACCCAGTGCACAGGAGCAAGCCCGAGAGTGAGGGAAATACCTCCTTGAGATCAGTACCAGGGAGGGGCTCGCCTTCCCCATCACAAGGCTGGTAGCTCATGGATGTATTCCACTTGCCAGTGACCAATAATTTGGGTTCCTCATCCTTGCTGTAGACATAACCATCAACCTCATAGCGCCCCTTTCTGCCCACAAACACAAAAGGCTCAGAAACAACAGTTAACAATGGACATCTGAGGAGAGACCGAATG
>Ga0209611_10006062_pt1 | contig 19996 bp, 24 predicted proteins | sample S1TSphgellanicum_3_FD_187693 | JGI IMG/M metagenome (GOLD analysis project Ga0209611, IMG submission 187693) | Host-associated microbial communities from peat moss isolated from Minnesota, USA - S1T2_Fc - Sphagnum magellanicum MG (SPAdes) (version 2) | ecosystem: Host-associated > Plants > Peat...
TGTTTTTGTGGTAGCTAAATTTTAAACAAAAACTAGATTAGGTACTTAATTATCAATTAATTAGATAGGCTAGGTAATATGTAATAAGTAGGATAGGTACTAGTAGGTAGTAGGTAGGTAGGTAAGCTAAGCAAGAGCTATTTTATGTTGTGAATATGTCACATTGGTTTTTGTGTTAATTGATTAATTAATTAGTTATGTTAAATAATTAATTTATTACATGTAGGCTAGGTAATCAATTTATTAAGTAGGCTAGGTAATAAATAGTAGGTATGTAACCTAGGTAGGTTATAAGTTAAACAAGAGGTATTTTATTTTGTGAATATGTCATTGTGTTTTTGTATTAATTGATTAATTAATTAGTTATGTTAAATAATTAATTTATTAAATGTCGGCAAGGTAATTAATTTATTAGGTAGGCTAAGTAGTAGATATTAGGTATGTTACCTAAGTAATAAGTAAGAAATGCATTTATTGGTTTTAGGTAAATTATAAATTAAGCAAGAGGTATTTATTTTGTGGATATATCGTAGTGGATATTTTGTATTAATTGTTTAATTAATTAACTATGTTAAACAAGTAATTTATTAAATGTAGGCTAAATAATTAAATTATTAGGTAGGCTAGGTAGTAGATAATAAATATGTAGCCTAGGTAATATGTGATAAGTAGGATAGGTAGTAGGTAGTAAGTAGCTAAGTTAAGCAGTAGGTATTTTATTGTGTAGATATGTCATAGTGTTTTTATATTAATTAATTAGTAATATGGTAGATTAGTTTGTAGGTAGTAGATAGTAAGTAGGGTAGGTAGTAAATAGTTAGGGAAAATAGTAAATATTTTATTGTGTTGGTATATAATAATGTTTTTGTATGGAACAAAGGATGTGATAATGTTGTAGTGTTGTAGTGTTTTCCTTTCATTAGAATTTATCCCATATCTTTTGTCTACAACTTCAAACTTGTAAAGTATATAAGTAGGTGAAAGAATGGACTAGTTTCAAGGCATGCATTATAAAAATAGTGCATGTGCCATATGGGATGAGCCAATCAAAAGGTTTGTCCCCAACAAAATAAATAGGATCCTATCTACCTACTTAGCCTATGCTAGGTAGCCTATTTTACCCTCGCCTAGTTTAAAATAGGTTGCCTATCCTAGTTTAGCCTAGGATAGATTATAATATTTAATTTAAATAATTATTTTTATTTAATAATTATTTTTTGTAATTATGCCATTAAATTACTGTAATTATAATATTTAATTATTTTAATTATAACATATCTTTTTTGAACAAATGGAAAATTGCCACATGTTTTATGGCCATTAGCTCTATAAATTGCCATGGGGTTAAATCCTAACCACCCATCAATGGCACATTTGGCAGCATGTGACTATCCCAAATGTAGTCACAAATGCAATTGCAAATTGGGGTTCCACATCATATTAAGGAGCATCCATGACAATGGATAAAAAATTATGGCCTAATTGTAAGGTTTGCGACTACACTTTCAACTTCATGGCCACGTCATGTCCTTTGCAATTAACTATCTTATAGCACTTGTTTTAGGCAACTAGGTTATTTTTAGTCGCATGTGTCCATTACAAATACAAATGAATTGCAAATCTAGTCATTGATTTTCAAATTTCTTCTAGTGTATATGGTTTGTGAATAAAATATTATGTTCATATGTTTGTTATTGTGGCACAACCATTTGCATTATTAGTGGCATTGGTGAAAGTTGAATGCAAATATATAAGTTCTTAGCCCGTGTTAAAATTATGTCATTTTTATTGTTTGTGAATAAAATATAATGTTCATATGTACAAGTTATTGTGGCACATGCATATGGGGAATGGCAGATGCAATAATCGATTTCCATTTTTGAAAATTATGATGTTAGTTTGTGGTGTATGGCATAGTTCAATTTCTAATGTTGCTTGGCAAATGCAATTACTATTGCTTGGATTATATGGGACAAAATTTCCCTAGGTTTTCCTTTTCTAGTCCATGGATGTTTGGGTTGTTGATGAATATGTGATGTGTTATAACAAAAAGACATGGGCATATCAAGTTCCCCTTTAATCAATGGTTATGTGTAAATGACAAAAGAATTACCAAACACAAATTACACAAATCCACACAATCTTTCTACCAAATTCAAATGAGGTGTACAAGCTTCAACTATAAACTACCTTAATTATCTATGAAGTATTGACTATGGGTCTACAAGGGTTAGTTCACTTCAATTTCACTTTCATGAGCATCAATTGGCATACTTTCACAAATCAAAGCCTTACATAAACACCTTGCACCACAATTCCCATGTATTATTGAACCCACACAACCCAAAGTCACATAATACAAAACCTCCCAACAATGGTGATGACTCTTAAATCCCAAAATTCTAGAACTCAACTTTTCATATGGTTTCGTTTAGGAAGTTTTACAAAAGCAGCCCATACTCCCCCAATTGGAATCCAATGAAAACCCAAATTGTAGAAACATAAAATGCATTTGGAGGTCCCAAACAAGTTGGGTACTTTCTCCTTTCACACCACCAAACCTAAATCACCCCATAACAACTTCCCACACAAGACAATTGTTTTGCCAAAGTGGTCACTCTCGAAATCCCTAATGCAATTCATCATACCCTTGATCATAGACCCACAATTTGTTTTTAAATTACATTTTCCTAAAAGGTACATGGCGCAATGAAAATTGCATAACTTCAACTAGAAAAACTATAGTTTCCACAATCGAACATTCATCCTTTCAATTATACGCAAACATTGCAACATCGCAACATGACTACTAAACAAAGAAAAAATCTCCAAAAATCTTTAATTGCCTCATAGTCGAAAAGTTTGTGGTATTTAAATTCCACACTAGTTCCATCCTTGATTGATGTTTAAACAAAAACAACCACACAATAGAAATACACCACACAAAGCTCAATGAAAACAAAGCCATAAAAAGAGCTCACATTGTTGATCATAAAAACCCCACCATGCTCATAACCTACAAGGAAAAAAACAGAAGCAAAAATAGAAAACAACAATTCCACTCCCTCTCCCCATCACCATCAACTGCCAAAAGCTTGTTGTATTTTGCTTTTGATGATTGAAGGTACTGCATCATCCATATAGGTTATCATCCCTTGATTTTTCATCACAATGCCTCATTTTACATGCAAGTGCAAATGGTGTTTTGAAGTTAGTGGGTTGTTGACAAAGTTGAATTGCAATTCTAGATTGATGCATCATTGGATGTTTTGTGGTGTATAGTAAACTTGGATACATTTGTGGATTGATGCATCATTGGATGTTTTGTGTTGTATGGTAGACTTGGATACATTTGTGCATTGTTGCATCATTGGATGCTTGAATGGATTGGCAAATGGAGAGTTGGATGTTTCAATTTTGTTGTTGGCTTTAGTTTTCACTTGATGACATTTCACTTGATGTCATCATTATTATTTGAGTGAAATTTTCTCAAGTAGGAACTTTCCAATCTCCATTTTCACATGTAGATGTTGGTGCTTGGGTTATGGCAAATTTCCCTTTGTTTTTAATTTATGATTACTAGATGCTTGAATTATTTGATGAATGCCATAGATAGTGTCCAATTTATGGCTATAGATGCAGATGGTGTTTTGTGGTATATGGCATTTGTTGTCTTATTTTATGTAGAGTGTAATGTTGGAGTTGTTTGGTGTATGGCAAAGGCATTGTCCAATTTATGCAAACAAATGCAAGATGCCTATTGTGGTGTATGGCAAAGCTTCAATTGTTTTTTTTTCTAATGCATCATTTGGTGTTTGTGAGGCAAATTTGTGTATGGCAAAGGCGGTGTCCAATTTTTGCACACAAATGCAAAGTGTTTATTGTGGTGTATGGTAGAGGTTACTAAAGGACTAATTTTGGAGTTGGATGCTCAATTTCCAAAGCAATTAGTGATGGATGCCATGGGAATTGCTTATCCCTAGTACTCATTGCAAGTAGATGCAAAAATGACCCTTCCTTGACATTTGGCAGTCCTTAGAGGTTTCTTTTGCACCCCCACATCCATGTGCACATGCTAAAGAGAGCAAATATGCTCCTATAGTTTTTGTCATTCTTTGGGGGTGGGATTTTGATGCTCAATATTTAAGTTAACAATGGAGTCTAATGCTACTCAAGCAATAGCTGAAATAGTGGTCCTTCCGTTTGACAACGCTAATTGATCACTGTTAATCCCTTCAAGCATATCTAACAAGTCTTCCATGCATCGCAACTACTATCTCACTCTTTTCCAATGTTCTTAAAGCTAATTTAGATGGCCATGATTCATGTTCTTGGTTACGTGGAAGATAAATGTTGTTTTAGTTCAATTGTTTTCATGAAGAGAAAATGCACAATAGTTCAAATCCTTATTTGAAGCTTGTTGTTCAAATCCTTATCTGAAGCTTGTTGTTGCTATGTATGCACAAAAGCTTTTCACACTTCACAACTTTCCATAACAAGTTGCTTATGACTTGTGGTCAAATGTTCAAGTAGCACATGGCCTGGGCGAATATGCTTGAATTATGAAGCTACTTTTGATCCAACTATTTCCTTGGTTCAGTTTGAGTGAGTTTTGAAGGTGGCCAAGTTTTTGAAGGAGATCATACTGCTAAAAGGAGACTGATGTAGCCTACTAAAAACCCTTCATCTACTTAGCATTGTAACTAGACTTTTAGGATATGACTAGTTTACATAGCTAGAATGCAATAGAGACAGAGCTTTTGTAGCCAGCTCATCTAGATGGAGCAAAATGCATTGTCACCACCATGAACTATCCATTTCTTAACTCAATTGCCCAACAGCACTCTGATTACAATGGAAGCAGTCAACAAATATTTCAGTCCAATCTTCTATTTCCACCACATGCGTATCCAGTCACTTAGTTATTTTGCCATCCACACCACAACCCACAAAAAATTCAGTCTTCTGTTTTCACCACGTGTGTATTTCAGTCACTCACTCACTCATTTTGCCACCTACCTAATGATCCAGAGATGAAGAAAAGAGGCTGACTCTGGAGCATGACAAGACTCCAGACTCAAATCCAGGTGTATGAAGCAGGACAGGCAAAACACAAATTGGCTCTGTGTTTTCTCTTGCCACATTCATCTGCTTGTTACATTCAGATTCCATAGGCAAGAACCACAAAAAAGAATCTTCTATGCTCTTGATCACATACCAACTTCTGTTTTAACACCACATTCACAGCAATAAACAAAAAGTGTAAACACAGAATCAAACAAATGAAATGCTGTAAATAAATTTGGTTATGGAAAAGATCTGTCTTTCTAAACCCTGATCTTTTAGGAATAAGGTCAACTTTTATTTTCTTGGGTTATTTTCTTGGGTGGGGGCGACCCAACAGTAGACCTTTCTAACAAGCTGTTAGCTGTATCCCCAAGTCAGGCCCAGTGAAAGAGAACATAGATAAGGTCAACAATTGTTAGGAGTTAATTTCCAGCATATAAACTAGGACAATGTTGGAAGTTCTTACAATCGGTAGCAGTCAACAATTAAGAAGATTGCAATTTCTCTTTTCGCATCTCTTTTTGCAGTCTTGGCCAGAAAAAGATACAATGATTCAATGTGTACATTTCTCCCATGTACAGGACTGGTGGTCACCAGGACACACAAATATCAACCCTGGCATCAAATGAGAATCATCAGTATTGTGTGACTCATCAGAACAGTTCAAATACAGGTAGTAACAGCCACTACTTTCAAGGATGATTCCATTTTCTCTTCTGACAATTGAAAAACTGATATACAACTGAATAATGAGCATAGCAAAAAGATAGGGAGTAGTACCCTTCAATTTGGAAGGGAAGGTGTCTCCCAGCATCTGCAATGATGACTACAGTTACAAAATTGTTATGTATCATTCGAAACATGACAGGGGTTACAGATTTAAGGTCAGCCTTGCTGTAGCCCCCCTGGATCCTTTTGCTTGAAAAGACCCACTAAATCCTATTTACAAAAACTATCCATTCTACCATCAATTGATACTCAACTTGCGATTCTTTGAAGCCTTTTGTGGCCATTTCGGACCCCACCCCAATTTAGGATAGAGATAACAAAATGTCTTCCTGTATGCCAGCACCGTACCTGGTGTTGAAAGGTGCAAAGCCCAATAATGATAACAAATTCATATGCACAACAACCTGCCCACAAACTGTTCGTCAATGGGGACACTTGATATCATGAAGGTCTTGACCTTTTCGAGGCATTCAAAGGAAGCTCTTTACTCCCCTTGACCTGAGCCCGGCTCAAACTACCCAAACCTGACAATATGTCATCCACAAATGAGGGCTTTGAATTGGCTGGAGCCCCTGCAACTTGTGGTCCCTGTGCACAAAGCACATATCAAGACATGTTACTACACATGAGCAAATTGTCTGACAAATTGGATGAGCACAAATCACACCACCCTCAAATAGAAAACTGACATGGCCTTGACCTAAATAGTGTAATCTGAAGAAGTGGTTCCTGTACATCTCAAGTCAGAACCAAGATCCAGAAACAACCTTCTGGCTCTTTGATGGAGGTGGTTTCAAAGCTGATTGTTGCACTGCTGGATCTGGATCCTGCACCTTCCCAATCTTCAGATACATTTCAAACAAATCCCACTGACTCTCCAAGCTTTCTCTGGAGCTCAACTGAGAATTCCTATTGCGAGGATCTGCTACTGAGGGTCTTTGGCTCATATCACCAGAGTTTCGGGCATGGGGATGAGAAAGCCTGGTGACCAATGCTTGATCCTGCAACTTTATGTTTGACTCTCTTGTTTGGTGCAGTGAAGTGTTGTTGACTATGTCTGTGCGTCCTTGTGAAGCTCGCAGGCCTAAATTTGCAAAAAATCAGAAATGGCACAACCCCACTGTGTCACAGAAATGATATACTCAACAAATAATTCCTGACATTGCAGAGATAACTCCAGAAAGACCCTTTGAGGAAATCATTGTGTCAATTCTGCCCAAACCAAAACAAACACGACAAGAATGAGGGTGATCATAGCCTTGAGAGTGTCACTCAAAAAGCATCTGGCCCCCACCTTCATTGCTACCCACTGACCTCATCAACCCCAAAAATGGGTGTAGATTAGTTTATAAGCAACCTGCTCAAAACTTAGGGCCAATGGTTATGATATAATCTGCATCCTAAGTCTCTAAGCCAGGCAATTGTAACATTACCAAGTGAGCTTAGCAGTTCACAAATGGTTGCCACAACGCATCTTTCAGAAATGGGCCAGAAAGAGATTGGGAAATTCACCTGCTTTGAAACTTTCTGGTTTCCCAATACCAGGCTTTTGCATAGTTTGACGCTGCTGTTTTCGGCCAGTCAAGTTGTCATTCCTTTCAGAGGTGTTCAAGAACCCAGATCCCAGGATTTCAGCAGCTTCCTCTCTCTGCCTCTTTCGTGTGGCTGCATGGTCAGGAAGGTTTCGCAAAGGACCTATGCTTTTACCAGACTTGGGGCCACCCTCACCTGCAGTTAAGCAACCTGTAACCCTAATCTGGTTATCTGAACTTCCCACATCTCTTGGAGTTTGAGTGGGCTCAGTATCACTATTCAGTTCAGAGGGATTCATCTTGATACTCAACAAAGTTGATGTGCCTTCCGGCCTTTGCCCAGCAGATCTAGAACAAACTTCTCTACAAGATTCCCTGAGTTCTTTTCCTCCACCTATTTCCCCCTCTACATGCTTACTTCCATTTCCTCTTTCCACCTTGTCATTTGCTTCACTCTTTTCCTTTCTCAGTTCATCTTCCTTTGGTTGTTTTTCTGTTTCAGTACCCATCATACAACCTTCCTTCTGATCACTCTCTTTCACCATATGTTGTTGGAAGGCAACAACGCTGCTGTTTTGGTCATGACGATGGGGTCTTCCACTTCCTGAATCTCTAGGACTTTGTCCAGTAGCCCCATATCCAGCTCCTTTGTTCTTCTCAGAATCTATTTTACCATAACCTCCTCTTGCCATCTCTTCATCCCTATTTGCTCTTTCATGCGAACTGCCTAAATAATCATTCACCTCCCTATCCTGGTTCTCAGGCCATCTGCCCTCGTTACTAACCTTGGCCATGTCAAAGGACCTCTGACCTTGATGAGTATCCACAGTGTCAGCAATCAATCTAGAATGGGGTGTTGAAACCCTGTGTGAAGAAGATCGCTGATGGGTATCAGCAGCAGGAGTATCTTGAAGAGCATATGGTCTTTTGATCGAGAATACCAACTGCCTTTCTCTAGCATTGGCAAGCAGAGCTGCCCAGGGACCACTCCCTTCAAGAGTGGCAGCATTGCCCACAATCCACAGAGAGAACCTAGCCCGGGTGAGTGCCACATTCATTCGTCGAACATCTGCCACAAAACCAATGCCTTTACCAGTCCCCTCTTTGTTCCACCTCACATCTTGCCCAGTCGGTGCCCGAACTGTAGACAAAATGAGAATGTCAACCTCCCGTCCTTGGAAACCATCCACAGTATTGAACTCAATCCCAGATGTGGCCCCACTCCCCAGTGAACGAATGAAACGCTCCCGAAGCAACCCTAACTGCTGCTTGTATGGTGTTATTACACCAAATCCCCATTTCCTTGCCTGCATTGGGTACCTGACAAACACAAGCGGACATAAATGTAAGGAAAAATTGCTCTCAGATGCTGTGTCACCAGTCTGGTGATCTAGCCCCACAACTACACAGAGATTGCCAAATTCTGACAACCAGATTTGGGTTTAGCACAGAAGTGGAAGTGGAAGTGAAAGAGCATGGGATACCTGTGTTGTAGGGCTTTGTAAATACTAAGAGCAGCTTCTGCCTCAGCTTCATTGAACAGTGACTGAGAAGCAGAGGTGCCCTTGGTCCGTTGATACCCATCAACCACATCAAAGAAGACATATGGCCCAAAGCACCAATCCTTGTGGAAGGATGCAACCCGACTTCCTTCTGCAAGGCCATCTGCCAGCCTATTCTCGTAGAAATAGGCTGATGGAAACTGGCGAATCTCTGGGTGCATTCGGTACTGCAGATACAAGAATTGGAGACCATAAAAAATAAGTTTGAAGGTACTGTGCTGCATCTAGATCAATGCTACAAGTGCCTCTTGACTGCTGCTCCAAAAGATACATGTTGCACTGCCATTAAAGTGATTACCTGTGTGCTAAGCATCGTAACAGGGTAGCCTGAACGCTGGAGTCGCTCAAACATGCTGCACTCATAAGCCATCTTGGATGCCACTTGAGAGATCACTGTTGCTGGCAGCTGCTTTGGATCTCCAACCTACATAGTCCAATAATGAGTTAAGAGTCATATAACATCCACTTTCAAAATCACTTTTGCACCTTATGAAAAGTGATCGAGGACAACTCTAAAGCAAACAAAGAAAAGACAGAGGAGGCAAAGAGGATCAATACCATCACACATCTCGCATACGTATGTGCTAGAAGCTGAAGTGGGATAAGAGTTGCTGGTTCCAGAGCCTGAGACAACGAACCTTCCAGAGCATGAATCAGTCCCAAATATTAGACGACAAGTTGAGAAATAATGGTCAACAACTCCTATCACAAATGATGTCCCCAAGTTCCAGTTGACATCTATGAGAAAAACAAGTGGCCTCCACTTCCTTCTATCAACATCACAGATTGCCAGAACCCACTCCTTAAATGTGGGACTGGAGTCAATAGCATCTGATGGGTTGATTATTTACAGTCAGATAGCATTAACTGCAATACATCTTAGCCATCAAAAGTCCTCCAAAATGACTGCACACTTGCCAGGTTGAGGGCTAGGAAAAGTTATAAGCATCAGATGCCTGCACCATGCCAAAACTATGACTCCAAGAACACCCGATGTCTCCAAGCAGTTGAATAGCAGGTTTAGGGTTTAGGGTTTAGTCCAGTCATTTAAACACATTGAATGATGGGTCATGAAATATAGATATATAGCTTGGAACAACTACTAACTGCAGCAGGACATACCTGGCCAGCTTCATCAATAACCACTGCACTGAAGAACCCATCATCTGAGGCGCCCTGTGACTTCTTGTTCTCCCTGAAGGTTTCCATGCATATTGCATATATATCTCCTCCACAGCCACTTAGAGTTGTAACAACCACATCTGCCTCCCGAATAATAGCCTTGCGAATTGCCTGGCACATAAGAGTCAAGCAATAATAACAATAACTACTTTCCATGAGTATCTCCAGAAAAGCCACAATTAAGGGAAACCAGGGCAAGCCAAAAAACTGTTCTTTTTAAGCCAAAGAAAGACCGAGTCTCCCCTAAGTCAAGCAAGAAACATAAAGCAATAGTTGTTTTCTCTGCATGGTGCACTGGTGCTGGTAAGCAGCCATAGAAACGAGTGGTCCATGGATAGACCACAGTATTAAACAGTGGGTACTATTCATTTTTCTCTTTGAGATGGGAACCTCACCTGCCTCTTTGTCCTTCCTGCTTCAAATAGTTTCTTCTGCTCTCTCTCTGCAGATGCCAGCTCATTAGAGAGCTCACGACGCTGACGGAAAAGACTGTTGAGTTTTGCTTGCACGGCTGTCTCCCCTTCTTTGATGATCCTTGCTGCTCGTTTCAGCACTTCCGATTGTGAAATGGGATCTAAGGACCCCATCTCTTTTGTTGTTGTTGTATTGTCCTCTGCCTGGACACCAGATTCTTCCCCTTTCTCCCCTCTCCGTCGCTGAGAATGGAGTGCCTCCAAAACCTGCAGTTACACACATGTAGCTAGAGGTAAGTGATGATTTTTAAAGATTGTTCCAGATTCTCTCTCTGTTGCATCTGCACCCCCTCAATTCTGAGGAGGAGACATCTCGTCTATTTAGAAAGAACTGAAAGGCTACAAGGAAAAGATAAAGAAATTGCACCTGAATGTTTTCAATGACTTCCTCCAGCTTTGTACGTAGCATGGCTGATTGCTTTTGGGTTTTTTCCTCCAGTGCATCTGCCTCACCCTGCTTCTCAGCTCCAAGCCGCTCCTCAACGAGTGTATCAATGAACACAGGCAATGATTCCGGATGGACTGTTTTTATGTTACCAACCCTCACCAAGTTGGGACGGAAAAAGTTTCCATCTGGACCATACAATCCATTTTTGCACATGCGGGAAACAAGCTCATCCACAGCAGCATTGGACTGTGCACAGACCAGAACCCTATGCTTGTGCGGCCCACCCCATTGCACATCAGTTGATCCCCCAACCCCCTTGTTCCCAGTTACTCCTATCTCTCTTGCTAGTGCTGCATCTTGCCAGGCTCGGGTCATTGCAGCTGATTCCTTCATGCGTGGTTGTCTTGGAAATGTGCTGATCGATTTGTTTAGACGGGATTGATTCTCCTTCCCGGATGGGTTTGTTGATTGCTGACCACCAGTCAAAAGAGAGCTGACAATTGCCACAATTGTGCGGGTTTTACCCGTGCCTGATCCCTCCCATTCAGCACACAGATCACAAAAAAAACAAGGAAAGCAATTTGTTGACTCTGGTACATTACTCTAGGTTTAGGGTTTAGGGTATCTATAATCTTGAAGAAAGGCATCACCTTACTCTTGCACCCACCTTCTCACACATGAAAGCATGGTATTGTTATAGATGGACATTGGTGACCAATCCATATGAGCATTGTTCCAGGGAGATCTAGTCCTCACCTGGAGGTCCTTGCACTAAAGCAAGCTGATGCTCGAGAGCCGCACGTCCTCTCTTTCCAATAACTGCAGCAATGGCACTGACTTGACTCTCATTGAAATCTAGTCTCAATCTAGACTGGAGAGCTGCAGGGAGACATTGTAAACCAGATGGGTGACCACCACCCTGGAGCTTGCCGAAAGCACAACTTCCTCCTGTGGAATCATTTTCCCTTGCTTCTGTACACAGAATTGTAGGCAAAAGGGGCAAGTTTCCGACTGCAGAGAGGGCTTGAAACTCTCGCAGCTGTGGGGTCAGTGACATGATCCTGGAGATGTGCCACTTGCTGCGATCCACAAGCAGCCGTTTTGCCTTCACTAAGCGAGCATTACTGGTGGGTAAGTACAATTTTAGCAGCAAAATGGTTGCACGGCTCTTGTGTTCTCTTTCCCGGCAATCCACCTGTTCAAAAAAGGAAGTTCCCCACACAAGGTTGAAAACTGCAGCAATCAGACATTGCCCAATACAAAGTTGGGGAGTGGGGAGGACATTGAGAAATTATCACCTTGGCAAGCATATGACAGCTTTGCGGTTCACCCAAGCATAATGGCTGTCTTGTCAACAACAAGAGATCATTTTCCGAGCAAGCTCGAGCAGCACCATCTGCACCTCCCTCTGCCATGAACCGACCCAGCTGGAAATCATCCACACGCTCCAGTGACATCAATCGCATAGTACCCGTTGTCATTCCATCAGACAGGCTAAGTTCTCCATACGAGCGTTGCAACTGAGCCTGAAACTCTTCCAGTAACAAAGGCTGGAATACCTCAATGTATTTCTGTGAAGACTCAAATCGGAGAGGAACTTTGACCAACGGATCTGAAAGGTCACTTTCTGGGCAATAATCACTGACTCCAGTGGCTGCAAAGAAGTCCATTATGAGAATACGACGGAACCACTCATCCAATCTAGGAGGAGGTGCCCTCGGAAGGACACGCACAGAACCACCCACACGGACTTGCTCTCCGGATATTCCTAGTGTAATAATCTGGCGCCGTTGTGGCACATTGCCATCCTTCAGAGACACTGGCCTTCGTGCACTGTCTAAAGCCCTGGCTAATGGATCTGCATCCACGTCCATGACTAGCTCCTGCAGAATTGGGTCAGTCTCTGATATCAAAACCGGGGACCTCCTCTCTGGTATGTCCTTGCCTGGCATCACCTGGACAACCCAATGTACATGCAGCATCAGTTTTGTCTTCAAGAGAGGTCCGGAAGGGGGCTGAGACCATAAGAAAACAAAAGAGGTGTACATCATACCACACATAACACAGTCCACAGAAGAACTTACTATTTGGATCTTCTGCCCTTCTTTCTCTGTTGTATGATTAGGAATGCCTAGAGACTCCTTGAGGACTCTCTCCCGCACTTGACTTCGAACAATGGGTTCTGCTGCAGCTCGCTGTTCCAAGTCCACACGATGTTCTGCTCTCAAGGAATTAAGCTTGCTCCCAGTCTTAGTACCACTTGCAGTTGGAAGCTGCTGTGGTTTCCAGCCACTTCTGCCACTTGGTACTCTTTGCCTCCTCTCTCCCTTAGCATGAGACCCAGCACCAGGACGCCGAGTGGTTGACCTGGCTTTTGTCTGTAAGAATCTGTCTAGAGTTGTGACCTTGCTAGGGCCTGTCAGGCAAAGGTCCGTCAGCAAAAAAATTTATATGTGTGTGTGTATATATATATATATATTGCCAGCCCAAAGAAAGAACCACTCCAAAATTGCTTTTCCCAAGATGATCACAGTGTGAAATGTGGAAGCACAAATGGGCACCTGATGCATAAGAGTGATGAGGAGCAGGCACATGGGGCTTTTGTGCTGGCTTGGGCTTTGAGAAGAGAGATGCCAGTGGCACACCATCTTCCTCCTCCAACTCTTGATCTTCTTCATGATCTTCTTTATTGCCATTGTCCTGTAATTCTACTGGTGATACACTGTGACCGCTGATTTCAGTGACCAGTGAATTGACATCCCTCCCTCTTTGGAAACGAGTCCCAAACAAGTCCTGGGTATTTGCATCATCTGGAGTTTCATATGTTGCATGTACATGATCGGACATCTGTAGTGCTTTGACCTCAGATCCTTGCAGACCCAACTTGGACATTGATCCATGTAGTGTATCATGCTCATCATTGTCAGAATCTAAGTTGATGATCTCGGGTTTCGGCATCTGTAGCTCCACAACATCGTCGTCCATCTCTACAGAAGAAAGTGGATCTTTGTGTTGTATTCGAATTGGTAGATTGTCTAAAATACCATGCCCAATATTCACCCCAGACAAGGATTTCAAGATGGGCGCAAGCTGCATTCTTTCCTCATCATTCAGAGCAGATCCTGCAATTGTCAACAAAAGATTCACTGAATCAAAAGTCTTTGACTGTGGTTTGTGCATCACCAACCTTAAGCTGGAGTAGCTCCGAAACAAATGAAAGAAGAGGCAGTCAGACAAAAGACAGGGCACTAGGAAATATATGAATTGGGCAGTTGCAATTCAGTAGTAGAAGCAAGTCACCTGGGTGAAGCAACCTGCCAAGAACATCATTCAGCTCTGGAGGAAAGCAAAACCCAGATCCTACCAAGTCCCCAGTAATTGTAAAGATTGCCTCTTTCCACCACCTGTAGACAGCTCTTGGTGCAATGCTGCCTAGATGAATCAGATCATCAAACCACCGAAGACCACCTGCAGTCTGAGACAGAGCAGAATGTGGATGGTTTGAAACTCCAAAAAGCTGACGTCGTAGAGAAGGAGTCACGTGCTTGCAAACCAATGGTAACAATTGAAGCATGCGTATAAATGTGGACTGCAAACACAAGGATGAACAAATGAAGGCATTGGTTGTATAAGAATACAAGATACAAAGAAAGTCTTTGCAGCTGTACTTGTAAAACAGGGACACAAATGCAGTATGGGACACAAAAGGGAGAGCAGCAAGAGCAGGAGGCACAACTACATCATATTTCTAGTTTTAAGAAAATTGTTCCTTACCCCTTGTTGCTTGTCCTCTATGAGCTGTTTGCTTTCCATAATTGCTTTGACTACAAGTGGCCACAGAGTACATGAGACCTGGTCACGAAGCTTTTGATATGCCCAATCAAGTTTCCTGCGTATCAAACGAGCAGCATTGTCCTCCTCCTGACTTGCTGAGGACTGTTGGCTCAGGACTGGTTGCCTGAGAAAACCCCCATCTTCAGATTTTTGTGGTGGTGATGCCTGAGAACTAGTGATACCCTCTGATGCATGTTGACCCAGGGTTAGCAGTTTACAGCCCAGAAAGAATAATTGAGTGAGGCCATGAGAACACTTTTGGACTGGCCATGTGAGCAACTGCCACAAAGAAACAACAAAACAAACATCATGTATTCAGTTGCCATAGAACCTACATGATATGAAGAAAAAAAAAGCCCAAGTCCCCAGTTTTTTCAAATATCATCCTCAGATTCATGACACCTTCTCTAGCCTCAAACCCAGGGCACCCAACTGTTCCTTCTCTCTCTAACTCCAATAAACTCAACCACCAATCAACCTATTAGGGTTTAGGGTTTAGGTTTAGGGCAAATGAACCATTTTTGAAGCATGCAGCACTGCACGTCTAACAGCTTTAATAGACACATGGTTGCTGCAAAGAAGCTCGAGGCCATGCTCCAGTGACGTATCATTTGCAAAATTACAGAGTACATCCCTACTGAACTGCTTCCACATCTGTCAACCCCACCCATTGTCCATAACCAAAAGGGCACATGCCACATTTTTATACAAAAAACAGTAACACATCAATGAAGCAAATAATCAATGTTGTTGGAAGTAACTTTGTCAATTGTTTTTTCCCCTTTAAAAGTGGTCCCTGGGACCAACCCTCATATCATCAACATAAAAAAGAACTTACTGCTGTAGATCTCATACTTACAGAATTTGAATCCAGAAGCAAGAGCAGAATAGGTTCTGCGAACCCAGGTTCCCATGACCACATATCAACCCACTTGCTGTTCCGCAATTGAACCAAATATCCATCTGCACACCTTTGAGCAGCACCCAATACCCAATCAGTCTGGTAAGTCCAAAGACAAAAGTAGACAGTGAAGTACATCATTCTAATAATCCTCATCTACATAAGTAGATGACATCATTGGGTTTTAATTTTTATTGCAAAACATACTTCTTGAAGGTGCCAACCAGCTTAAGGTAATGTGGTTCAGCTGGAACAGCATTCACGCAGGCATCAGCATCCTTTTTGTCATCATAGCCTTGAGGTTTTGCCCACTGCAAAGCTGCTGCATCTCCAAACCTGTCAAAACCTGCACAGGGTTTCCACTGAATTACCTGCCCAGAGAGGTGTCTAGGAGATAAACCCATGAACTCTCCATCAGCTAATCAGTTACCTACTAGACAATGCAAGTCTCCTCAAGAAAAGCAAATCTTCGGAAAACAAATGCAATCACCTGCTGGCAGATCAACAACTGCAAGTTGTGCAACAGCCCACAAGACAGCCTTGCAAAAGCTTGGTGGATATTGATGTGGCACACCTCCTTCCAGAACTTCCATCCATAAAAGAGGCACACAAGACCAGTTCTCACTGTTTTCTCCAACTGCATCACTAACCTTCTGAAAAGATACCCAATCTTTTGCATCTCCCACAAGGTCAGTCTCACAATCTGTTTCATCATAGTCATCCTGGCTTGTCTCTAGCAGATGGGTCCATGCTGATCTCTGCCCTCCAGACTTTCCAAACAAGGCTGCCAATGCTGAGGCATCTGCCACTAGTATAGATCGGAAGAGCTCAATTGCTGGCTGCCTCAGTGATTGATGAAGTGATATGTCTTTCAGGGTTGAAACCAAAGGAGGACCCCTGCCACACAAACCCAAGATCAGTCATTGGGAAGTAAGTGTTACACTCTCCCAAAATTCAAACCCTTAGTTTCTGCCAATAGTCTCACTGATCACTACGCTATGCCACCTCCTGACTACTGAACATTCACTGAAAGAAACTATAGACTGATAGGACCCAACTGAAAGACCTTGGCTTGTACGTACTTGAACACAATCAGACAATTAGATTCAGCACCCCAACCACTACTTTTCCCTTCCCAAAAGCTTCATCTTCATCCACAATGCACTGGATAAGAAAATAGCAAACTTGTGAAGTACATACCAGACATGAGCACAATCTAAGGGTGGGAGAGGAGGATCCATTGTATAGCCACGCCCAATTATTGAAAAAGCAATCTGACATGGAAAAGTATGCACTAGTCATCAAGCATTCCACACACCGATGCATGATGTAACATGCTAGATATATATAGTACATCAGGTTCAACAACCCATTTGACCATACAACCAAGGAATACAGGAATTTGGCTTCCTACTGAAGGATTTTAGCAACAGCCAATAAAACCCAGGTCAAAACAAATTGAAAAGGCTCATCATATCAACCGACTGACCAACCTGGCGGGCTTTTTTGCTCATCAGAGAACTGAAGTTTTTGCTGCCTGGTACTTGCTGCAGTAGGAAATAAAGCAGTCGCCGGCGCTGTCTTTCATACTCCCCATCCTGTAGGGCCTCTAATGACTGGATCCCCCATCCAAGAGTACATACAATGTTAACATAGAGTTATCAAAATGATGACACAAACAATGAAGGTCAACACAGACAGGAATAGTCAAGGGAACAGTAAAAATATCAGAAAGAAAAGGATATAGTCCCAAATGTCAACCTGCAAAAACGGCTGGAATTGCTCAAATATGTTGTTATGCATTCGCTCCTGATTGGAGTGAAAACACTGACTGATAAGTGTGTTACGTACAACTCCAGCTGAAAATGTGGTTCGAAGCCAGAGCTTGTAACCTGTTCAGCACAACAGAAATCTCAGATTGTAGCCAAAACTTCCTGGTGCCCCTTATTGCAATCATGTAACCTACATTTACATTACTCCTCAGGAAATGCGGACCAGCAGTACCTATTTCTCATCTGCAAACCAACCAAAATTCCTTGCCCCCCCCCCACCCCCCCCCCCCCCCCCCCCCCAAAAAAAAGACACAAAGTCCAGCTACAGCATGCCAAAAAGAAGGAAGCATAATGAAAGAACAGATAATGCTCACCAAGAATTTCTAAAAGAAGCTGCAGGCACCGGAGAGCATTCCAAAAAACTGATGTTGCCTCACTAACATGGTTGAGAACTACGCTCACAAAAACTGGGTAGCGCTCCAAAAGGCCTTCCTCCAATGCTGGGGACTCAAGACGGCCCAGTCTACACCAATCACCATACTGCCAACAATCACCATACTGCAAGCCTTACAAAAAAAGATTGTCACTGGCACCCTTGACATCTATGAAAACACACACTACTGCTACCTTCCAAATCGTAACATCCACCCAATGCAGGAGTATTATCCTATGTGATTCTTATACAAGCAACAAAGCATTCTTCCTCGCACTGGTTTTACTGCAAGGCCCATTTGCAATTTTTTAAAACTCCATCACTGTCTCTGGTGTTTCTGTCCTCTCAAGTAAAATTTGGAAGTCAAAACAATACATGGTTGGTAGTCCCAGCCAGATTCCCTCACGTGTGAGGCCAACCCTTTGTCGACCTCCTTTCCCACCACCACTGCTCAGCAATACTGGAAGAGAATCCTGCTTGAGGCCCACAGCAGCTAATGGAGCCTTTGGCTTTGCACAATCAAACTGGTCATACTCAAGGCAATGCATGACTTTTTGCAAAAGGGGTTGAATAGGCTCCAAATCTTGTGCATTCCTGTCAGCAAAATGAATTGCAGAAGACACACCTTAGTCATGTACTACCTAACAACCAATTCAAGCTGTGTGCTACAAAATCATACTCAGTCCAACATCCACAGGATTGAGTCTATCAAAGACCCTGCTGCTGATGTAGCACAAAACAGAGAGAAAAGGACACTCTTTTGTCTGGTTTTCAAACCTGCATGCTTTTCATCAGGCATCCAAATACACAAAGACTTCTGCTATACAGCAGCAACAATGCATCTTTGAAGCTGCTCTTAATTGACTTGGGGAACAACTTGGGAAATCATTGAGGATTTTCTGCAAACTTCAACCGTACTTGAAATTATCTAGCAACTTCACAAGCCCAGTGGCTATGCGGCGCACACTTTGGTCGGCATGAAGAAGAAGAGTGTAAACCCCCTGCACAGAGACCAACAACCACTCATAGTTAGTTGGGGATAATGTTTAGTAGATTTGACCAACCCCATAAACTAAAAAAAACCAACACAGCAGAAAATCTATAGCTATTGGTCCTTGTCTGTGAGGTCCTCACAGAAAACTCAAAGAACCTCTTTGAAAGACTATAACTAAGCACACTTCTAATTCAAGATGGCCCAGAGATTGTGTAATGTTGTGATCAACCATGACTATTTATTTACCGGATAGCGTTGACCCCCTGACAAACTGAGATCATGGGTGGCTTCCACATACTGGAGGAAAGGCCTGAAAGCTTCATTGACTTCTGCATCTTCTAGCAAGGATGGGAACATGAGCACCTGCAGCCATACAGACCCACAGCACATAGTGCACTACATTCATTACACAGCAACCCAAGCAGCATGACTGGTCCTCTGCTTCCAAAAAAAGTGAAAACACACACTTGAGGTGTGCAAGAAGTCTGACCTCAAACAGTACACATATCACTTCAGCAGAATCTGTGTCTGAGTTGAATGTCTTCATCTGCACTCTCTTCAGAAGATCATTCAAATGGGATGCCACACGCTCCTCATCCAGCGCCTGGAACAAATAAAAGATAAGATCGATGAAGTTGCAGAGAAATCTCCACAACAACAATTAAAGGTAACACGACAATGAGTGCAGTCATAACCTCGTGAGAGTTGCTCACAAAGTGACAGACCATCACCTTCATCACGAACGGCAGTGACGAGCTGCCATGACCACCCATTGAGTTCATCAGCTCCCAACAGTGGGTGTAGATAAGCATATAATAATCTTCCCAAAAACTTGGGCAAACCATCATACACAATCTGCGTCCTGAGTTTCTGTTGCCTTTCCGGAAGCAATGGGAAGACTCAGACGTGATGTTGGCTAGCACTCAAGAGACACTGCTAATCAAAAAAGTCAACAGTATCCTCATTCAAGCTGCAACAAGCTTCTGAAGGAAAGAGCTTTTATGTCATTTTAGCATGTCCCTGTATATGCAAGCATCTATGCCTAAAAGACATAGAGGCCTATATATAGGGTAGTGGTTGGGGCCTCCTGCACCCTGAACATGTCCTTTAAGCAAACCACTGGAACAAA
>Ga0209611_10006063_pt1 | contig 19991 bp, 14 predicted proteins | sample S1TSphgellanicum_3_FD_187693 | JGI IMG/M metagenome (GOLD analysis project Ga0209611, IMG submission 187693) | Host-associated microbial communities from peat moss isolated from Minnesota, USA - S1T2_Fc - Sphagnum magellanicum MG (SPAdes) (version 2) | ecosystem: Host-associated > Plants > Peat...
GTTTTTTATGTTGGTCATCTTTACCTTGCACTAAACATGACCATTGTACTTTTTGTCCATACTTTACATTTGTTTCCAAATTCCCATTTGCTTACAAATGAAGGGATGTTGGAACAGAACATCACAATTGAACATGGTCAAAAGAAAATGCACATTTTCAATTCTCATCGTGACGTAATCCAAAGATTTTAATTCGTTGCAAACATGTCAAGTTTGAAATATTGCATATAGCGAATCAAGAATGTTTCATATGACAATTGTTTGCAATGTCAAAAATCTCAACAAAGGTTTGAGGTCCACCTTCTGATGAGAGAGCTAAAGGCACAAAAGTTCCATATGCGAAACTCCTAAGGAGAAACTTCCCATGTTAGTTTGACAAATCCCTTAGGTCAATGAATGTCAACTTTGACAACTTGTTTGATGACTCACAATGCACAAGTCGATCATCATGTTCACGCTTCATTTTGATAATTGGTGGGGCATTACTAGCCATAGACACAATTATGCCTAGTGTGAGAATTATATTTTGATAGTTGAAACTCTAGGATCAATGGCTTTACTTGTCCAACTTGATCATTGTCCAAGTATTCTTCGCATTTTTTTTATGGTTATTAATATGAAGGTGAAACAAATTATTTGGTCATCAAGAAAGGTGACCACCTAGTAATAACCAAGATCTGGATGTTATTATTCCTCTTTAAAACTATGTTGAACATACTTTTAATTATGTGTATGCAAGTACTTAAAGGATTACAAATTCTTTTTTATTATCCTTTGCACCCACTGTTTTAAACTTATAAGTGTACTCCCGATTGCATTTTTGCCCCAAACACTTGGGTTGGTTACTAGTTGTGTTTCCCTCAAGTATTAATGATCTTGGTTTTTGGGTCACTTATGTGCTCTCTAAGTTAATGTTTCTTGTGGTCCCCAATGTTTTGTTGAAGGTGTCATGTACCCTATAGGTCGATTTTTTATTGGATTGGTAAATGTTGTATTATATATTGCACCCATTCTAAAATTTCATTGATTCCTAATGCATATGTTGTTCATCATCTTTTAATTTGTTTCTTGATCCATTTACCTCTACACACTTTGGGTCACCATTCAAGACATGTTTTTCTACCTTCATTATTTTTTTTATAATTTTTCTTTTCAAACTTAAACCCTTACGATAGCTACCCTGCTCAAGTTTTTGTATTAAAAGAAACTAATCAATAAAAAATTGTGAAAGTAAACAAACTTCCTTTCACATTGTCTTATATATTTTTTTAAATAACAAAATCAATAACAAGTCGTTGAAATCCTGATTTCGTTTTTTGAATTCATCTTGGGGTTGGTCATTAAATGGTAAGCACTAATAATTTATCATTTCATCTATAATAATTCAAACACAAAATCAAAATGTACTTCTAATAAAATAATATGCAAAACTTACATAATGTACACAATTCAAAATTAAACTTTTTTTTTTGGTACCTACTTGTTGTATTTGCATTTGTATTTTATACCAAAAAAATCAATATGTGACATTTTTTTTTCATTTACAATTCCAATGTGTGCAACATGTCAAAAAAATAGTAACCAAAAACTTTACATAATGTGCCAATGCCTAAAATAAAAATGTGAAAGGAAATATATCCAGGTCTTCCCCTTAAATTTGAAATCAAAATATATTTAATACGTATGTTCCTCCATTAATTTCTTTCCTCCTTGTTACTACTTTAGTTATCTCCTTAACAATATCTTTGACATTTGTTTGGTATTGTTTGAAAGTCAAAAGTATTATATTAACTATTTTTTTTGTTAATTCAATTGTGCTAGAAATTTGTAAAAAACTATCCAAATTATAATCCTCATTAATTTTTTGATTTACAAAATCATTTAGAAATTCTACTAGTGTTTGTAAATGATAATGACATTTCAAAGGCATAGGATACAAAAACTTCCTATCATAATTCCCAACAATAACCCCACTTGCTCATGACAAATAATAGAGGATACTAGATGAAGGCTTTTTAATGTAGGGTCTCACATTGAGGATATTATATTATGTGTTTTTTTTTCTTCATACCTCCTTGAGAATGAAAGGAATGAATTCAAAACACTACAAATTTCCCATTTTATGTTAAAAGTAAGTAAGGTCAATTCCTAAAGCAACTCCAACATCATCATTCATCATATTGTCTAAGGCTAGTGGGATTTCAAGTTTTTTAAGTTTTAAGTTCATTACTATGGCATATTGCAATACATCACTAAGCAATCAATGACCATGAGATTGGTTCAAAACACAAGTAATAATAGTCAAAATATAATTGACAATTATTTGAGAAATGTGTCATGTAAGAAGAGGTGGCACTTTAGGGGTCATTTCCATAGTAATATGTTTACTATAACAAAGGACAATATCCTTTCAAAATTGCAATTTTTTTTGAAACATTATAATTTTGTTAGCAAAATTTCATACAAAGTCTAACATTCAACACCATTATTCTAAATCACATATCTAAAAAAATTTCAAGGTATTTACAAGTTTTGGACTAAAATGCACATTGTTTTAATTGGAGCATCCAATTTTCTTGGACAACAATTAAAATCAATGCAAGTTGTGTTCATATCCTATCTATATTTTTTTGGCCAAATTGGGCATTTTTGTAGATCAAATTATGCAAGCTTAACAAACTTGAGATTTCTACAAAAAAATTCATATGTTGTAGCACATTAACATGTTTAAAAAAACATATGGCCAAAATAAATGTTCTAGACACTTTCCTCCAAACTCATATTTTCTTCCTTAACCATAAATTAAAATTTATTGTTATAAAATTACATTTTACTAAGGTTAGTAGGACATATAATTATTTGCATATTTTCATCAATTTAAATTACATTTGTGAAAACAACTTTTTGGAAGGGAACACCATTTAAGCACATAATTGGATGCTAAGAATCTTCAATCATACACCTTCCACAAACTATAAAAGAAAATGAATTTTCATAATCAACAAGCCAAGATTTTTCAAGAAATTTCATTAACACATATTTAATTAATTTAGGACTAAGTTGTTAATTTAGGACTTTACCCAATCTGGTGGATGGTATGAACTCATTAGGCCATTAGATTTAAGGAATGTAACCTTACATTCAAATAGAAAGAACAATCTTGCATCCATGTATACATTGAATTTCAAAAGAATTCATACCAATTTTTTTCTACAACATTTTCAATCATTTTTTTTAATACATTAAGGGATATGAAGCGAATAACAAATATAATATGTTAGTTTCAAAATGAATATATTCATATGATGAAAAGAGTATTTTGCCTAATGCCCACCAAGTGAAAATTATAGGTTATTCATTATCAAGGTTGGAAGTCAACTTGTATTCCTATTCATAAGAAAAAAATTTAATTCTATTTATTAAATTAAAAAACTAGGCACAACATGTGCCAATTCATCAATCGCAATAATGTCTATGGATCCAAAGTTGTTACTCTTACCATGAAAGAAAAAAGTAGATGCCTAGTGGCCACTAGGGATTAGGTTTAAGGTCCCAAAAAAAAAATCAACAACCAATAACTAAAAATACACAAACAATTTTTTTTGCAATAAACAAATTCCTTAATACCAAATGAATGCCACACATTATTTTTGTTGATCAAAACATTGTTTTAAAATATGCCACATCCAACACAAAAGAACCCAAAAATACAAAAACTCATAATAAATTTAAAATCAATGTCATGAAATGAAAAAATAGATGCCTAATGGCCACTAAGGATTAGGGTTCAAGTGCAACAACAAAGATCATTGATCATGATTATGAAGAACATTGTACATGGAATTATTTAGGATGAACAAAATTTACACTTCATCAAACACAAAAACACGACAATCTATTATTCCATTGTTAAATGATACATCAAATAAAAATAATAAAAATGAATTGATAATATAGCCAATAATCACAAAAAGAAACTCAATCCATTGAATTTCAGAGAAATGCAACTATGCCTATCCACGAATCCATACCTATCTACCATGTTTATTTACCATGCCTATCTACAAATCCAAAAATGGTGTTCATAATGAAACATTTTTTAGTAGATTACAATTTTATGTACCATTTTATGGCCACTAGGTGCAACAAAGTAGAAAATTTGGTTTGAAAAGTGAAGAATTAGAAGTCCAATTTTTAACCTCACCTGAAAACATAATTATCAAAAATTTCACACATTAAAAGACACCAATGCTAGCAATGAATTAAAATCAATAGATTATTACTAATTATGGATATTAAAAAAGAATTATGAATAATTTCATATATTATAACTAAATTCATTAACACAAACATATTTTACAAGTTACTAGTTGCATTAGTAGCCTCTAGATTCACTTTCATTCGAGAAGAACAACTATCAAGAATAGTAATTTGACTTTTGTTTGTCGTATTTTTCCATGAAGGAAAAGAGAAAAGAATAGGTACAATTTCAAACCACTATTTTGGATCTGCCAAATTACATTTCCACTTGCCATTCCAATAATCTTCGTACAAATGTTCATCCGAATTTGACCCTTTTTTCATTGGGACCCACCATTGCACTTTCATGATTTTGAAAAATTCATTTTGATCATCCTTGACTACATCACTTTGTGTTTTTCCCAACCAAACAGGGACAAGGAAAAGATCATGAGGTTTCACAAGAAAAAATTCTCCATTGTTGAGATCTCTAAATAGGGTCTATGCGAGAACTAGCTTCAAGCTCTTGGGCCCACAATAAGAATGAATGACTAGATCTTTCGAATCAACAATTGATGCTCTGGAGAACAACTTAATTCTCACATAATTCAACTTCCAATTGTTGGAAGGCCAAAAGCTGTCCAAAATTGTGCACTGTTGAATAGGCAAATGTTTTGACAAATGCAATAAAATATCCTCCTAGTAATCCACATATGGATTCATCTTCATCACATAAGTTGCACTTTGTTCAATGCCTTGTTTCCAAAATTCCACGTATTTAGACAGTCCAACATTGATAAACTTCTCCTTCTCCACTGACCTCAATGCGTCATGGCCCCAAATTGGGCGATATGGAATAGGCTAAAAACCCCAATAGGCAACTTTGGAAATCCATCCGCATTAGCTTTCCATAATTGGATTAGAGAGGCCCCTTTGTGGGACTCAAATGTTATCCATTAGTGAAATTTTGTACTGCATCACAGGCCAACCCGACGAATCCACAAAAAATCTAAAAAAATGCATATTAATATGCCCTACCAAAGTTTCTGGACCATCCTTTAAACAACCAAGGACCCAAGTTTTAGAACTTGGAATTTCTTAAATCAATTGTGGAATGAAAGGTCTCTCTTGCGAAACCATGAAAGCTTTTATCAAATCTGCCAAAATATAATTGTTCTATTCTTTCAACTTTTTGGACAAATATCCATAGCATCCATCATGTGCATGACCAACCACAAGGAATCCTAGTTTAACCTCTTCAAACACTTCACTAATCATCAACAACGAAAGAAATGTTAACAAATACTTATTTTTATTATCCTTCACATAATTACCCATTTGAATAAAGAAATTTTTTGGCAATGGTTTGGGGCCCACACTTTCACTTGGTGTCTTTAATTTAGTTATACAACAAAATTTTCCTTGAAAAAGACATGTGAAGAGTGCGTTTTAGGGAAGGTGTTCAAACAACATTTTGGACTCACAAGCTAGAGCTTTTTTCCAAAGTTTGAAAGAGCCACAACAATGACCCAATTGTAAAATTGGGATCATTAGGCCACAACTCATTGGAATATTGTGCATATCTCTCATCACCATGATCATGGGCTATCATACTCATTAATGTAATGGGCAATTGTCCAAGCCCACAAATCATTTTGTTCGCCATTTGCAACCTTGGGAATGTAGTTTTTGCATGATCCATTGTGTCATGATAATGCATAGGAATGCATCTTTGGACCACTCAAACTTGGACCTCCAAGTATGGTACAAGCTTTTGCACAACTCTCAATGTAAGAGGTTTTTTCAAGTTTAGTTCATATTCTTTCACATCACTGATGTTCCTTCTCAATTTTGATATTAAATCCTTCAATGATTCACACACAATACATTTTGCAAAAACAAAGTCCTTTTTTTTTACATCAACACTGAAATGGTGTTTCTTCCTCAACTTGCTCATCACAGATTGCAAAATACCTCCATGTTTAACTCCTTGTTGATCTACAAAAATGTAATCGGAAAAAATGATCAAATTACAAAACATGTCATAATTTTAGACGTTGAAAATTAAACTCAAAAAAATACATCATATTCACATGTTCTTCTAATTTTTATACATTATCATTTACTTTATCATTTTGTTCTCAAAGGATCTTCCACGTATTAAGTCGCAACCATCAAACATCTTGTTTATCATTTATGTTTCCTTTTAATTGATGTAGCACTGTGTCAGCACTCAAATCAATCAACGATTGAACATTTGACTCTACCTACTTGGTTGCAGTTCAAAGTTTATGTGAGCTTTTGTTTCCATGAAATAAAAATCTACATCCTCACTTGGAATTTACTTTGTATAACATGTATGTCAATTTGGACAATCCAACGATCTTATACCATTCGTTTCATAGATGTTTATTTCTTGAATCGTGATAAACTTTTGTTGCTTGATGTTTGCTCTCACATGCAACCTTCTTGGAATATCCATGCCATACACTCTACGTTCTTCAAAGAACAAACCCCAAAACTCTTCTCTCAACAACATCATATTCTCATGAAAAAAATGTTGACAATAATTTTGTGTGCAACATAATGCGGAATTCACATTTTGAATAGACTCCTAGGATAATTTCTTATTAATCCTTGACACTAATTGATCATAATGTCCAACACTTTGTTTCTTCTTCTGAAATGTATATTGCTTATTCCTTACACTAACTTTTCCTTCTTCATCAACAGTTGGAATGTTGTTTTCATTGTAAGATACAAAAAGTTGTCTCAAGGAGTGTCAATGGCCATCCACAATGGTTTATGTCAATGGCCAATTCCAAATTTTCATAACTATTGAAATATTATTTGGGCAATACAAAATACTCACATTGACATGATCCTCACCAAGTTGATTATCAATAATTGCCTCCCTTGGGTCAGAAGTTATTACACGGCCACTTATAACAAACAACCCAACATCATCCACAAGCTCACATTCCACACCTCACTAAGCACACCTACCTTTCGATAGGATGCAAGTGTTCTTTCCTTTGTTTTCATTATTAGTTCATTCTTACTCTTCTTGACCATTTTCCTTCCTTATTCCACCCTTCATTCATAGAATTAAAAAAACCTCTTGTCATAGTGCCATCATTGTTAGAATCATCAGAAATATTACACTTGTATCTATCAAATTCATCTTGAGGAGTACCATTCATTGTATTCTCAATTTTCTCATCAATGTCAAATCCCTTAGATTGTAAGGATGAAAAGAAAGTGTGATCTCCACAAGACATTCTTCTTTTCCCCAAATTGCTAAAACCCTCTTCTTGAATGCCATTTTCTAGTAGAAATACAAGTTCTTCCTCCAACATGGAAACATCCCTTACAAGCCAAAAGCAATCATTGGATGTGGTTTACCATTCAACATATTTATATTTTTTAGGGTTTAAAGGTTTGAAATTAAAGATTAGGGTTTTGAGTTTAGGGTTGTAGATTATTCCTAAGAATAATAATCTAACAACCCAACGCATGTGTTGCAATGATGGTTGAAGATAATTTATAGAGTGAACTACATTGTTGAGTTAAAAACAAATCAAATTGTGCAATTGTTTTATTTCTCATAGTTGTTATTGATTATGAGGATATTAATCTATGACAAATTAGGAGAATATTAATCATGACAAATAGGTTATGAGGATATGTCATGATTCATATTCTCCTAAATAAGTTATTTCTCAATAATTCTTTATAAATCCTTTTAACAAAAGTGATATACAATTGATATTAATGTGAAAATAAATATGCAAGATAAATTCGCCTCCATTGCTTTAATGAATAATTAATCATTAAATTTTTTATATTTTGGCAAATTTCTAGATAATGTTAGACAAAGATCGAGGATAAATTATTGGCCTGCATGATTCCTTTTCAATTAATTTCCCAAAAATTTAATTACTTTTGCAAATTGATAGAGAGTATAATGTCAACACAACAATCACAAGTAAATTGTATTTAAATTCTTTAATGAATAATTAAAGAATTTTTTTTTACCAAATGTGATGGAACATATAATGTGAAGAAAAAGACTGAATTTGATAAAATGGATTATTCTAATTAATTTACTGATTAGATAATAACATCAAGATCTTGGTTATTACTAGGTGGTCACCTTTCTTGATGACCAAATAATTTGTTTCACCTTCATATTAATAACCATAAAAAAAGTGCGAAGAATACTTGGACAATGATCAGGTTGGACAAGTAAAGCCATTGATCCTAGAGTTTCAACTATCAAAATATAATTCTCACACTAGGCATAATTGTGTCTATGGCTAGTAATGCCCCACCGATTATCAAAATGAAGCGTGAACATGATGATCGACTTGTGCATTGTGAGTCATCAAACAAGTTGTCAAAGTTGACATTCACTAACCTAAGGGATTTGTCAAACTAACATGGGAAGTTTCTCCTTAGGAGTTTCGCATATGGAACTTTTGTGCCTTTAGCTCTTTCATCAAAAGGTGGACCTCAAACCTTTGTTGAGATTTTTGACATTGCAAACAATTGTCATATGAAACATTCTTGATTCGTTGAATGCAATATTTCAAACCTGACATGTTTGCAACGAATTAAAGTCTTTGGACTACGTCACGATGAGAATTGAAAATGTGCATTTTCTTTTGACCATGTTCAATTGTGATGTTCTATGCCAACATCCCTTCATTTGTAAGCAAATGGGAATTTGGAAACAAATGTAAAGTATGGACAAAAAGTACAATGGTCATGTTTAGTGCAAGGTAAAGATGACCAACATAAAAAACCCTTTTGGTTTGGTTTTTAAAGCATTAAATGTTTGGCCCATCTTTGTTTTTAAAATGATTTTTTTTCTATGTTTCTTTGATCAAATGCTTGCAGATGAAGTTGATTGGAGCATTGACTTGTTTCAAGTTTTTGTTATTGGCCAAGTTGTTTCAAATCCTTTTGGTTACACCATTACTGTAAGGTTTGTGCTTTTTACCCCTTCTATGTATAGATGTGTGTGTGTGGTACGTATTTCATAGTTTCATTTGTTGGACAATCTTTCAAAAATAGCCATCCATTTTGGCACCCATGCACATCCTATGGTAGAAAACAAGTGCATAGAGTTTATTGATGAGATGATCATTAGAAGAAAAACATGCATTTTTTATTGGTTTCTGTGACTAAATTTTAATCGTCAACAACATTTACAACAAAAATCCCCTTAATTGCCTTGGACAAGTCGCATGTGATATTAATTGCAAATGACAAGGGGTATTGAATGAAAAAAAAAGTCACCAAGTACAAGTTCATATTTCAATTCCAATGTATAGGTATTGTCACATGTGATTAAGATGCAACTATTTGATCACAATTGAAGGCAATTATGTTGCCACGTGTCCCAATAATTTAATTATTTAAAATATAATAATTATTATTATTTTGAAATAATTTGGGACGTTCAATTCAAATGCATGGATGATTTTATATTATGACATATGGCCAAATGTAAATATGTTCGCTAATATTTTTAAATGAATTTCATACAAAACATTAATATTCGGTTGGTAGGTACCTAGGTAAGTACATAAATAACTACCCACAAACCTAGGCTACATATATACCTACTTATTTAGGTAAAATGGTAAATAGCAGCTTATTAATTTATTAAACTAAATACCTATTCATATAGGTATGCATTTAAGTAGGTAGGTACATAAGTTGACTTAAATAGGTAGGTCAAACTAAGTACCTACCTAACTAGGTAAATAAGTAGGTTGGGGAAGAAGGCGGTTTAGAATTGTGCATAATTTTTATTTTTATTTTGGGATAAGTCTTTTGATTGGCTCATCCCATGTGCACAAATTTTTTAATGTGAAATTGGATGACCATGTACATCCCTTGTTTATGAAGTATTCAAAATAGGATTGGAGAATAAACAATATGGGATAAGTTTTGAAGTTGCAACTCACCCACAAACAAAGTTGCAATTTCCAATATTTCCTCATGCCTTTCGCTCTTAGTTTTTAGATTTTAAGAAAATACAAATATTTAGTACATGGCTCATTTAATAATTCAAAAATCCTTTAATTAATAATCATTAACTTTAAAATATCTTTAAAATATAAATTATACTCTATAACTATTAAATATTCACTATCAATTTTTTAAATAACCAAAATAATTTAAAATATTTTCCTACTCTTCAAAGTTTAGTCGAATTATAAATAATATATTTAATGTAAAAATAATTAAATTAATATAGCTTAAAATTAATAAATTTGTTATAAATATTTATTTCCAAATTATAAGTAATGAATCCAAAATTTCTATCAAAAGATAAATTCCCACACAAATTATTCATCTAAAAAGTAACATTAGACTAATTACAATAATTACTGAGCCATTATAACTCCAATAATTCCCATTTGTAAATACTATATAATTAAATTTATTACTATAATTTTTTTTATTGTTGAAGTAATTTTTTTTTCCCATTGGTAATTATGAACTATAATGACAATAATTTTTTGACATACATTAATTTTTAAAATAACTATAAAATTACTATAACTATACTTCATTGTAGATCAATAATTTAAATTTTTAAAAAAAAATTATGCTATAATAATTCCTACAATTACAATCATAACAATAATTATTATGACTCCATTAAAAATTTCCCAAAATTTTAATTCAGAGTTAAAATTATAAATTCTAGATTGTGAGAAATTATGTTTTATTTGAGAATAATAATGCATATACTAAAATGAGTTTTTATTTGAAATAATTATACTGATTTTAAAGTGATGTAACATTAATTACAGGAATTTATTTCTTTTATGGTAAGAATATAAATTATATAATATAAAAATCTATGTCGTAAAAACAATTAATATAACTAATAATAAATAGAATTTCTTATAATTATTTGAAAATTTTATTTCTTATGGAAAAGTAGTTACAAAAAATAAATATTTTTATTTCTTATAGTACAATCCATGTAGTTATGGTCATTACATTAATTATCTTAATTAAATTATGATTATTCATGAAACTTCAATAAAAACTAAAGTTTTAAACTATAAATTATAGATTATGAATAATCAAATTAAATTATATACTAATTATGCAATTATTTTAATTTAAACTTACAAATAAATTAAGTAATTACAATGATTTTACAATAATTCTATGTTTTTATTGAATATTAACATGAATATAAAATTTTATGTTTTTATGTTAACAATTTATTGTAAATAAGTCAATAATTGCCTAATACATACAATTATTTAGTATATCTAGTTTTATAGAAAATACAATAATGACATCAACTTTGCTCTTTATTTTAAGATTATTATGTAATTGTGAAATATAAATCTTAATTATACGACATAATTTCTCAATTATAAAATATAATTTCTATAATGAAAAAATAAATATTTTCAATACAATAGTTAAATTATATGATTGGGAAATATAATTTTAGTTCATGTGATACATTTATGGATGATTACGATGGAATTTAGAATTGTAATAGTTTAAAATATAGTTTTTTAATTCATTATTTTTTATGGAGATCAAAATATAAGGTAGAAAAAGACTATAGTAAGGACTAGGCCCTTTTCATCCTGTGTGGTATACCTTAAAGGATTTTCACCCACTTGTTTTTCTCATTAGAATCAATCATTAAATAAGCACATTAAGTAATTCATTGCTCTGAAATTCAAAGATTAACACAACATTATTTGTTATAAACATAAGAATGCAAGATTCTAAAAAAACATTAACCTTCAATATGTTACAATTTGGTCTTGGTGGTACTCTTTTGGAAACATTGTTGGTGAAGGTGCAATTCATGAGCTCATTAATTGATTAAACTTTTAGCATTTATGTGTGAAGCAATAGGGAGGATTCATGTTAAATGTCAAATTTCTTCGCACCACTTTTTCGATTGATATAAATCCTTAACATCCACAACATTTGGTTCCAACAATTTGTGAAAAGGGGTGCCTACTTATATGTTACCACCTTGGATGATTATGTGTAAACTTTCAAGCAATCTCCAATGTATTATGTTTTCTTGCATCGAGGTCACTTCAAAACTAGTCTAGACAAGGTTGAATTGTGTTTACATACATCAAATCATTTTGGTGATCCTTTACAAATAGTTGATGTAATTGCAAGATTTGATTTGGGTTTGTCCTATACATTGAGGATACCCCATTTGGAAGGTTTGGATCCATTTTACGATGGCAAGATTTGCCCTAGGATCAAAAGGGGATTTGCATAAGCATGATTGTGTAAATTTCTTTCACCCATGAGTGGAGATGGCTTCATGCAATTTTGCCCCAATGTAGATGTGGGGTGCACAATATAGTGGCTCAATAGTGGCAGAATTTACGAGTCCATACAAGACTATTTAGAATGATTCAAATGGACATGGATATTACCTTTAAATATATTATTATTCTAATCTTTGAATAATATATGTTCAATCACCTACAAACCATGATGAATTTATGTGAAAACTTGTATTTAATGTAGATGATGTCATTTTTAAATTTGGAAGTTTTAAAAGGAAAATTCACAAAGTCCAAAGGAACAATGCCCCATCTAAAACTTCCAAAAAATATGCTTTTGGGACAAATAAATTGAAAAACAAACAAAAATTGTAACTCATATGGACTTATGAACATATGGTCAAATTTTAACCATTCAAAAGTCCCTAATTATTAAACAATTAACATTTCAAAAAACAAATTCCTCATATGAATTTATCATCTTCTATTACATTATGTATTGAGTCCCAATAACAAATTTAAAATGTGAATCAATATAATTTTTTTCCATTTCATGATGTTTCAATAGATGACCAATCCATATTTTTCAACTTCAAAAGTTCATTACTACCATTCATCAATAACCACACAATTATCTTCAAAATGAAGTTGTTAATGTAGATCCAAGTCTCAATTAATAGATCTAAAGATATATCAATCACCATATGCATTTGAATAAAAAGTACCCAGGGAAAAAACATTGTTTCATCACAAAAGTGAGCTTGCGTTTACCCTATAGGCTTGTCGAGTCATGTCAATTGTGCCCACAATATGGGTTGTGCAAAAAGGGATAAATCTTATTCAAGATGAAGTGATGACATTGGAAAAAACTGATTTCCACAATCCTTTCCAAAAAGTTGAGGTGTCCCTTTAATTTTTTTTCATGATGATGCATTTGCTTTTGTCAATCCACCTTTAGATGTAAATGTGTGGCCAAAAACTCAAAAAAATAAATAAAATTCAAATGGTTATTAGAATTGACGTTACGCACCCATTTTGTGTCAGGTGTCACATCAACATTCATCTTAATGTCAAGCAAAATGCAAAAAAAAGAACTTCCTTACACTTGGGTTAACTCTTTTACACATCATGATTGAAAATGGATTCAATTGCCATAAAATTAATGACAAAATTTTTTTGGTCACCGTGAGATTAGGGACAAAAAATTTGGTCGCCACAAGATTGGTGGTTGAAAAATTTCAGTCACTAATCCTATGGTAACTAATTCCACGTAAGGTCACCATATGTAAGGCAACCAAAATAGGTCAATGGCCAATCTTTTGCTTGCCATCAATTGTAACAATGTTTGATGCTAAAACCCCTTCATTCTGGATTTCAATTCTTTGATTGACAATGGATTATCTCACTACAATAAAAGCTATCTTTTGCAACTTGATTTATGACTAGGTTGTTAGTCATGGAAAACATCTATGATTACATGACTATGTAGTTAAATAAGACACATTGTTTAAAACACCTAGTCATTAATGTGGTTTAGTCGCAAGACAGTTTGCAACTATGACTTTTGCTATTATAAAGTCATGGAGGTCATCAATGCTTGATGAGATCCATAAATTATGGGCCTTCGTTATAATTTAATAAATATGAAATAAATATGTTCTCCACCCATGCCATGTAGACACATGGCACATAGACACATGGAATAACGATTAAAAACCTAACCTATATGGTAGGAATGTTTGCCCTAACCTACCTAGGAATGTAGGTTAACTTAACTAGCAAGCTAAACTAGTTAGGTTAGTTCACTAGTTGCAAGTGTGAAGATTTGAATCCCTCATCTCCACATTGAGGGAAAAAACATTAGAAGAAAAACATGTAATTTCAACTATTCTTTGCAACTAAATTTTAGTCACAAGAGACATTTTGTAACTACAATCCTTTTAGTCGCCTAAAACAAGTCACATGTGATAAATTAGTTGCAAATGACAAAGGGTATTATATGAAAGAAAAAATCAACAAATACATTTCATACTTTGACTCCATTGTATAGGTATTGTCACATGTGACTAAGATGCATATTTTTGTCACAATTGGGGGCAAATCATGTGCTGCCACATGTCTTAATATTTGATTTAAAAATATTATTATTATTATTATTTTGAAATAATCTAGGAAGTTCAATTCAAATATTTGGATGATCTTATATTATGACACGTGGCCCAATGTAAATATGCCATGTGGCAATAAAAAATAATTTAATAAAAATATTAATATTAGGTTGGTAGGTACTTAGGTAGGTAGGTACATAAGCCGACCTAGATGGGTAGGTCAAACTAGGTACCTACCTAGCTAAATATATAAGTAGGATGGGGAGGTAAGTACTTTAGAATTGTGCATTATTTGTTTTTTTGTTTTGGGTTAAACCTTTTGATTAGTTCATCCCATGTGCACAAATTTCTTAATGTGAAATTGGATGGCCACACCTTCCTTGTTTATATAGTGTTCAAAATAGGAATGAAGAACAAGTGAGATAAGTTTTGAAGTTGGAATTTCCTTATGAACTAAATTGTAATTCCAAAACTTTTTTCATGCCATACTTTCTTAGTTTTTAGATTTTTAAACAATTCAAATACTAGATAATTATATAATCATTTAATTAATAATGATTAGATTTACATATATTTAAATTATAAACTATACATTATAAATATTCAGTATTCATTATCAATTACTTAAATAAGCAATAACTTCTTAATATTTAACAAATTAACTATCTAGTTTCTCACAAATTATAATACATAACTCATAAATAATTAAATAAATATAACATTTAAAATTATTTTATTATTTTAAGAATCTGATCAAATAATATATTCGATAATTAATGTAAAACTAATTTAATGAATATAATTTATAATTAAATATTTTAACTATTTATTCTAAAACTATAAGTAATGAATTAACAATTGTTATTAGAAAGTAAATTCTTACACAAATTTTTCAAAAATTATTATTCAACTAATTACATTACTTACTGTATAATTACATTTATTGTTGTAAAATTTATTATAGGTCAAACAATTTTTTTCTCTTGGTAATTATTAACTACAAATACAATAATTTGCTAAACATAACATTAATTTTCTTAATTAATATAAAATATTTATCATAGATGATTAATCATAGAAATTTTTAAGATAATATTATTCTATAATAATTCGTGAAATTATTATTTTAATTACACTATAATTTTTCCAAATTTTTCATTCAAGTTTGAAGTTATAAATTAAAGAGTGTGAATAATTATGTTCAATTAGAAAATGATTATGCACATACTAATTAATTCTTATCTGATGTAATTACAATGATTTTAAAGTAATGTCACATTAATTTAATTAACTAATTTCTTCTAATATAAGAATATAAATCATATAATATACAAATATATGTTATAACAATAATTATTTAGTGTCACTTAGATTTAATAAACATAATCATTTATAATTATTTATAAAAATGATTTATTACAGATGACACTAGTAGAGAAAACCCTTGAAACTCAATCAATAATTTTTTGAATTAAAATATAAATTTAAGATTCTAAAATAGTAATTCAGAATTCAAATATAAAATTTTAGAACAAATAAGTTTTTTGAAGTTAAATAACAAATTTCAGAATTGAAATGTCAATTTTCAGATTCAAGTAATAATATTCAAAATTAAAATGTCCATTTTAAGACGCAATTAATAATTTTTTGAATTGAAACATTAATTTTGAGAATCCAAAATAATAATTTGGAATTAAAAATTCGACTTTCAAGTCAAATAATTTTTTAAAATTTAAATTTAAAACTTTAGAATTCAAATATCAAATTTCAAGTTCAAATAAAAACATTTAAAATGAAGTCGCCAATTTTTAGACTCAATAAAGTTTCTTAAATTGAAATAATAATTTTTAGATTCGAAAATAATAATTTAGAATTCAAATATCAATTTTTAGATCAAATAAGTCTTTTGAATTTAAATAAAAAATTTCAGAATTGAAATGTCAATTTTCATTTTCAAATAACAATATTAAAAATTGAAATGTCCATTTTTAGACTCAATTACTAATTTTCAGATTTGAAATATTAATTTTGAGAATCCAAAATAATAATTTGGAATTTAAATTTCAGGTTTGAATCAAATAATTATTTAGAATTTAAATGAAAAATTTTCAGAGCTGAAATATAAATTTTCATATTCATATAAAAATATTCAAAATTAAAATGTCCGTTTTTATGACCAATTAATAATTTTCTGAATTGAAATACTAATTTTTGGATTCGAAAATATTAATTTAGAATTCAAAATCAAGTTTTAGATCAAATAAGTCTTTTTGAATTTAAATTCAAATGTCATATTCAAATCAAAATTTTCAAATTCAAATATTGTTTTAAACAGTTGAAATAACAATTTTCAGATTTGAATAAAAAGATTTCAAAGTTCAAATATTAATTTTGAGATTCATTATATGAACGATATACATATGTATGCATATTATATATAAATATAGTACATACATTAAAATACACCCCTATGTCATTGTACAATATGTTTAGGATGCAACTAATTTGGTGATTATTGCGACTAATGGGACATATTAACCTATTAATGGATGAATATAAATGTAAAATTGATGCAACCAATAGGATGAAAATTCTAATAGTTGCATCATAGTTGTGGAAATGACCAAAATAGTTGAAAGTTGGTCTTGTAGGTGCAAATATTCCCAAATCTAGTCACAAGGGGCTACAAGTTGCATGTAGTCGTAAATGGAGTGATTACATTTTGGCTGATTTCTACTAGTGAAGTCTTTAACCCCCAATTGATTTACATGACAAAAATTGTCACCATATTGTTGTAAACATTTTTTTAACCTACTTTGTAAATTAGGAACCTAGGTACTTACCTAACAACTTAAAACCTATCTAGTAACCTAGTAAGTACCTAGCTTGGTAAGTAATAAGTATTAAATCCTTTTTGTGCATGTGGGATCCACATGGTTTCACCACTCATTTAATTATGATTTTTTTAGTCCATGAATTGTTTTAATTAACACACTTATGGGGTATTCAATTCGTTGACCTCAAATAATTTCAACTTAAACATTATTGGAACAATATTTAAAGGTATATTTGCAAATTGAAATGGTTGATTCTTGATGGATAATTAATAAGTTTATGGTTTCAAAATCAAGGTTACATGGTCAAAATGAACTATTAGGAGCAAACATGATAATAAAAAGATTGCACCTAGTTTTTTTTGTAATCCTTTTAACTTTTTAACATAGAGGAAATTTTGAATGAATTTTTAATTGTTATTAAAAATATTTATATTTTCCCCAATACATCACTTTTTTTTTATAATCTTTGTTGCATAACTATGAATGTTTTAAAAGTGTGCAACTCTACTAGATTTTATGTTTCATTAAGAAAAATGATCATAATTTCAAACCCTTCCAATATATGCTAACTATTTTAGGCTTTGGTTTTCAATATCATATGTTACAACTTTGTTTTATATGTTATGTACATTACACCTCATTTACATGTGATAAAGGACTCTTGAAATCTCGAGATTTTAAAAACATACTTTGAATTTGAAAACTTTCCAATTTCACAACTTTTAAATTACGAACGTTTTTTGAGTGTGGACAATAGCTTATTATCATTCATTTCTTTTTATCATAAAAAATGTCTTACTAAAAAAGTCTTTAAAATCGTAATATTTTATGATATTAACCATTTTTTATACAATTGTTCAAGTTCAAAAGCTCTTCACTAAAACCAAAACTTGAGATATTAAATGGTTTTTTAAATTTGAAATCTTCAATATTTATTTAAACATAAAAAACACAATTTGGAATGATTACCATAATTGTAAATTGTCAAAATAAAAGCATATTCATTACATTTTCCAATTTTCAATGATTTAAACTTGACACCTTTTTTGGTTCCTATAAAGCTTGTTTTGACCCAAAAATGAATACTAATAAATTTGAGCTCCGTGTTGTTACGCACTACCAATGACAATTAATTACTTAATTTTTTTCTTATGCTTCATATGGTTTTAAGTAATTCATCATTATTTATGTTGATGTCCAATTTAATTTAAATTAATATACATTTCATGGACATGAACAGACACATGTTAACTTGTTTTTTCATAACCATGTTGGTGGATAGGGGAAAAGAGTGAAGTAATTATAAAAATGAAGGTAGTTATTAAGAAAGGTGGGGGAAAAAGGAAGCATCTATTATTTTAAAATGAAGTAATTAGGCTTGAAAATGAGGTAGTTATTTTTTTAATTGTCTTTGGAATGGTCCATGGATGACCATATGAAGGATTCCAAAAAATCCCCCATATACAAGTTTTGATTACTCCTCATTGGAATTTTTTTGTTAAGATGTTAATAATTAAATATTCTCAAATCACAATTCAAAGTTTATACTTGGAATGATTTGATGACATTCTAAATTATGGAGGGAAAGGATTAAATACTCAGTCTTGTCGCAAATGTAAACAATCTTTGAGATTGGAAATTTAATAATTAAATTAAATGGGTTGAAATTTTTGTTCTCACAACCAAGTTGAACTAATTTCAATGTGAACATCTCAAGAATGTCTTCAACTTTTACAAACCTCATTGAACAATTTAGATGGTCCTTGGGTTGATTTTACATCAAGAACTTTGATTGCCACTTCTTATCCATCTTCAAGCTTGCCACAATATACATGTCCAAACCCTCCTTTTCCAATCATTGTCTTGAAGTTGCCACTTGCAACAGTAACCTCAGCAAGTGAATAAATCTTTGCACCTACATGATCAATTTTGTAAAACAAATGATGAAGTCATAAAACTTGGTTGCATGCAATTGAACGATGATATACCTATGTCATAGACTTGCCTTGGCCATATATAAAATTAATTCAACCAAAAAAGTGTAGTGATTTAACTTATACTAAAGAATAAAATGTGAAAGAATATGTATACACATGATAGCCACATTGATGTTTTTTAATGACTACAAAAAGTGAAAATATCAATCATCAAATACTAAAATATCAAATATTCTGTCACTTACCTTGACAAGAAGATTTCATCATTTGCAAATGCCCACTTGTTTTGGTGGTTTTGCCACGCTTGTTTTGAATTTGAAAATAAACAATGACAAATGATGATGACTAGTGCTAAGATGCCACCAATTATAGGACCAATTATGATTCCAATGTTTGTAGATTTGGACGTTGGTTATCCCAACATTGGATTTCCCGGAGCATACCTTCAAGGTTTCACATTTACACACATTTGTCAAATTTTACACACACCAAAGACAATGGATACCAATTCATTGGTTTCAAAATAAATTATCATCCTAAGCATAAAACATGTCTATGCAA
>Ga0209611_10006064_pt1 | contig 19988 bp, 15 predicted proteins | sample S1TSphgellanicum_3_FD_187693 | JGI IMG/M metagenome (GOLD analysis project Ga0209611, IMG submission 187693) | Host-associated microbial communities from peat moss isolated from Minnesota, USA - S1T2_Fc - Sphagnum magellanicum MG (SPAdes) (version 2) | ecosystem: Host-associated > Plants > Peat...
ATTTGAAGCATCCCGGTTCAATGGATATCATAAATACAAAACAAAACAAATTACCTTGCTTCATAGATAGATAATATAAAGGTTATGAAAAATTGGTCACATTGATGGTAGAAAGGGTTTATGGTTTACGGTTTGATGTGTAATTTATAACCTAATGCTGGAATTCATGTTTTTTCTAAAGCAACAAATTACAAGTTCATTTTGAACATTTCTCTAATGATATACATATATATATATATATATTATTATTATTATTATTTTTCCCCACTTAAAGTTGCAAACCCATTTCAAAAAAACAAAAACTTAAAGTTTATTATTTAATGAAAATTTTATGGTTGTTAAAATAAAATTTACAACACATGATGTCAGCATTATTTAATGGTTCACATAATAATAAAAGTTGATACCTCTCCCATATATTAATCCTATGCATGATTGAATTTTTATTTTATGGTTTTTTTTTCATATACTAACTAATTTTTCACCTACACTAATTATATAGTAGATTTTTAATTTTTAATATTTTATGAATATGGAACACAAGTATTCATGTAAATTTTTTATGATGTATAATATTGGCTACAATATTGGTCTTTAAATATATTTTTGTTTATATAGAATAATATATTATGTATAATTAATAATTTTTTAAACTTATATTTTTTATTCATTTTAATAGACATGATATCGTAATATTAAATAATTTAAAATAAGATGGTATTGAATAAAAAAATATTAAATGTAAATTTAATATAAATAAATCCATTGTTATGTATATTGCAATTTGTTCTAATGTTTTTTAGAATTAAAGAGAATTTTAAAATTCCAAAAGATAAGTTATTAACATTTTATATTTTATTAATGCATGTAATTGAAATTTAATTTATAACATATCAAATAATACCATATATGATCAATAAATTTTTGACAGTTTAATGTGCACACCTTTTGTATTAGAATAAAATACATGTAAATTTTCTTTCAATAAATGAATGTTACTTATGATTCAAAAAATAGAATTAGTGTATTAATATCAATTTTTAATTTAATTTGAAAAAAATCATTTTTATGTCTCATGGTCAATGGAATTATCACAATAAAACGAGGTATTGCATTTACATTTCAAGATTTTGTTCAATACTATCAATGTGACCAATTTTGCAATGTACCCTTATTTACTTGTTATAATATGGACATGGCATGATATATTGAGCATGGAATAAGTTTGTAAGAAAAAAATCATTTATTTCATGATTTATGACATTATCACAACACAATGAGGGTATTACAATTACACTTCTAAACCTTATTCATGTTTGCTTACACTAACAATGTGGTTAATTATGCAATACCTTCATTTATATATATTAACCATCTTGCATTGGTCCATTAAAAAATTCTTGTTGTTTATGAATTTGAAAATGTCTTTCAACTATATTTAATGTTTAATTAAAATTTCTACCAAGTTAAAATAATTAGGCAGATATTATATCTCTAGAAATAAATAAATATATAATTTCACACATTAATTAATTAATTATATCATTACTTCAATTAGAATATTTTTAAAACAAAAAATTGAAAGTTTATGTACCATTTAATTTTTTGAATCATAATTAACCATTCATTTATTCAAAAAAACTTTACATGTGTTTTACTTTTAATAAAAGATGAAGAAAATATATATTTTTAATAAAAAATGGAATACAAATTAAAGTGTCACAAAATTATTGATCAATATTGGCATTATTTGATATGTTATTCCATAAATTTCAATTTACATATAATAAGTATTTAGTTATATGCATTCATAAAATATACAATGTTAATAACTTAAGTTTTTTGGAATGTTTAAGTTTTTTTAAAATATAAAAAACATCACAAACAAATTGAACTATACATAACAATGGTTCTATATATATTAAATTTACATTTAATGTATATATATTGTATATATATATATATATAATTGTTGTCCTATTTTAAATAAATATGAAGATATTATATGTATTAAAATGAATCAAAATTATAATTTCATAATATTATTAATTAAATATATTTTATTATTCAATATGTTAAAAACAAAAATATATTTAGACCAATATTTATGCCAATATTATACATCATAAAAAACAAAATTTACATAAAAACTTGTGTTATGATTTTAAAAATATTAATGACCTACTATATAATTATTTTAGGTGAGAAATTATTCATTATATGTTAGAAAACTATAAAAAATAATTTCAATCATACATAAGATTAATATATGGAAAATATATCATTTTATTATTATTATATGAACAATTTTAAAAAGTAGTAAATCATGTGCTTTAATTTTGTTTTTTTGAAAAGGATCATTCAAATTTGATTAAATAAGGAACTTTAAGTTTTTGTTTTCTTGAAATGAATTTACATCTTTTAAAGGGAAAAAACATAAATATGTACATCATTGAAGAAATGTTATTAATGAACCATTCCCGCCCCCCCCCAAAACCTGAATTCTAACATTCAATAGTAAATTTGACATTTAAGCTTTATAATTTTTTTCAAGTTCTTCCATAAAATACCATCAATGTGTCCAACTTTGCGTTACCTTCATTTACTTAAATCAATATGTATGACATTTTGGGATACCCTGAGTGGGGTATTACAAGGTAATTGAAGTTTTTTGGACATGAGCAATACCCCTTTGATGGCCTAGGCAAAAATGATTCTATCCATGTTGTTTTACAAAATACCGAACAAGGGTATCACTTTATCTCTAGGGTTTGGTTGCTAGGTTTATGCAATATTCCACATAATGTAGATAGATATGTGATTAAGCCCAAAGCATTTCTAGAATACCTAGATAAGTCTACTACAATTAATTCCATCCTTTTGGTCATGAACAATACCCTTCGAATAACTTAGGTGGACAATGGTTTAGCCCATGGTGTTTTATAGAATACCCTAGCAAGGGTATTTATTCCCCTCTAGGTTTTGGTAGGTTTATGCAATACTCCATTTAGTGTAAAAAGATATGTGATTGATTCTAAGATATTCCATCTTTTTGGCCATGAGTAATACCCTTTGAATAGCTTATGTGGAAAATGATTTAGCTTGTGGTGTTTTACAGAATACCCCAATTAGGGTATTGATTTCCCTTTAAGTTTTGGTATGGTTATGCAATATCCCATTAATTGTCAAAATATATGTGATTAACCTTAAGGCATTTCTAGGATACCTTGAAAGGGGCAATGCAGCTTCACTCCATCCTTTTGGTCATGAACAATACCTTTCCAATAGCATAGGCCAAAATGATTTTGCCCATGGTGTTTTATAAAATACCCCAATGCAAGTATTACTTTCCTTTTATGTTAATTTTGGTAGGGTTATGCAATACCTTTAGAAGTGTCAAAATATATGTAATTGACCCCAAAGCATTTATGAGATACCATGATAGGGGTATTAGATGTTCATCCCAACTATTGGTCATGAACAATACCCCATACAATAGCATAGGCGAAAATGAATCAGCCCATGGTGTTTTATATAATACCCTAGTGAGAGTATATTACTTTCCTTTTGGGTTTTGGTAGGGTTACTATGCAACACACCTCAAAGTGTGAAAAGATAATTGATTGACCCCAAAAACAATTCTCGAATACCCCAAAAGGGATATTGCACATTCATTTCATCTTTCTAGTCATGAGCAATACCCCTCTGATAACATAGGCAAAAATGATTAAGCATAAGGTGTTTATGGATTACACAATATGGGGTATATATTGTAGTTAAATTGGATTTTTACAAGCAAGAAACTTTCATCGTTTTGTGCATTACTTAGAGTTTTAGAGTTTTAGATTTTTATATTAGTCGCATCTAGTTGTGATTAACAATTATTCATTGACACATATTGGTTACCTAAACATTTGAATATTACTCTAACGCATACATTATAATTTTTTTCCAATGCAAATTGTGCATAATTAATTTGATTTGGTGAAAAGTGTAAAAGGTTAAGTATAAATGAAAATTGAATCGCACATATATTAAATCCAAATATGGGTACAAATGTCAAAACTTTCTTTATTCCCTAGTCCTCTTTTTATGGGTATCCAAGTGCTCCATCATTGTTTCATGCCAATCCTTTATCTAGTTGATAGAATTTTTGAAGCCATTGTCCACTTCAGAAAATACCATTTTCGGGTGCATGGATTCATTAGCTTGGGCCAAACAAATGCAATGAATGTTTGATGCAACTATTTGAAGAAGTGACATTGCATGTTCTCATAATTCAATGCTTGCACCCGCTTTACACTCCGCAGTGATTTCGGTCGTTGTTTCATGCAAGCAAACTAGTTTTCGATCCATGGGGGCAGATGAACCTTCTAGCACATCAACATTGTCAAAATAATTATTTTCATCCATGGCCATAAACCCCCATTATCAACAATGCCGACCTCATCAACTAGATCTTGGTTGTCATTTTCATTATCGAACGCACCATCATCCATTATAAGTATGTCGAGTCAATAAACATGCATTCCAAACCACCATGGTGAGTTCCATAATATGTGCCACAATACTCCATCATATTTTCCCTTGTAAGGTTGGTACAAGTCAATAGAATAATAACTTGATGCTTGCAAAAGTTGCTTCGCAATGCCCATTCACAAGTGCAACTTGTGTATTCAGTGAAATGGGCATGGATCTTGTAAGTAACACTAAGATGGTGTTGATTTTGCACCCTCCAAACATCGTCACCATCATCCCCTTCAAAGGTAGGTGGGATCACATTGGTGTGTGGAATCTGACTAGCTTTGTCAATGTTTGTTGCCATAGGTTGTGCCATGACCTTGTTTTTTTATAAACCTTTGCCTTTTCATTTTGAGCTTGGTGCATGTAATGTTGTGCCACTGTCATGGTTAGCCTCCGCATTAATTAATCGATGCGATGCCCCCTCAAACCCTTGGTCTCAAAAGACAACCAACGTTTTAGAACCCCATGATAGAGACTCTATGGTAGCTTGTGTGTCTTGATTCAAGTGCAACACCCGACAAAGCCCAACCATCCAAAACTTTGCATGGACATGCACAACATATTTTCAACCCATGATGTAATTCGAGTATGTGTGAAAAGTCAACATGCAACTTGTAGTGCATCCATAGCAAAAAGGTTTTAAAACATGCCATACTTGGAAGGGGGTAAATTACTTACTAAGTTGGCAATAATAAACCCCAAAATATCTTGTCCAAACAACATTAAGTTGTAGGTTATCAAAACTCTTCACCACCATTTCCCTTCGACATGCCTTGAAATCATCAATGGTCTCATTTGAATTGATGGACATGAACATCACCATGTGGAGGTGATCAAATACTTGACGCCTCACTTGTGAATCTTTGATCTTCTCCATGGAACGTAAGCACCATGCTTTCAACACATGTCATGCACAAAGAAAAATTAGGACAAGATTTCGATTCAACACAATCTTGCCATGGTACACCCAACATTAATGTGCTTACCATGAATAATAAATATGTTATGAAATCCCCATGTTAACATAGTACCCCAAAACATAAGGTAATGCAACAAAAAATCGAAAAATAATGTACAACCTATTGCAATGCTCGGAGTTCATGTGGGGCATCATTCACAATGAAACATGATGGTTTCCAATGTGGGATATGTGAGAGAAGCTTTGCTCGCAGGGCACCTAATCACTCCACCAAATCTTCACATGTTTGTCGAAAACCCAAGCAACTTGCACCCTTGTGTGATGAAAATCAAACACCATTAATGTGAATAAGTGGCACTTCACATCATTGGTGCCAAATGTGGCATCCACATATAAATAAGCCCATTGTGACAAAATTGGAGCATGGCGTGAAGCTTTGTAGGTGTTTGGATCCCTATGGTGAAAGGGACCTAAATCCCATTCACTTCACCTATATCTTGGAAATATAAGACATCATCAAGTTGAACACAAACCCATGATTGAATATAAAGTGTTGGGTTTTGTGCTCGTGCCAAATGCCCTTCTTGTGTTTTTGGTCCAAGTAGGCAATATTTTGGAGTCCTATGAAATCATCCCACGTCATCCATTCACCTGCATTTGCTTATGCCCACCAAATTTCTTTATGCTTGTCATAAATTTGTTTCATAATGTACCCTAACCCTAATTGGGTCCATATAAACTCTTCCAACTTGTGAAACACACATGGAGCATATGTTAACATCCATGATGTGGACCTTGACTCACATACACCATGAATAAGATCTCCATTGGCTCAAGTGTGAATTCAATGGTAAAAAATGATTTCCACCACATTTGGCCATGTGTAAAGCCTCTTGATGGAAAAGTAGGCCAAACAATTTTGCTTGATTGACCTCATGTGGTTGGGGTCTTCGTGGTGTTTTTTTGGGCCATAACCACATTCATACTTACAAAACATAATTTGTTTTCAATCAAATCAAACGACACAAAAACAATTAACCTTAAAACTTGCAAAAATGGCCAGTGGAAAAGGTTTTTAGGTTTTGAAACCATACCAAGTATGTCCAAGGTGATTCTTTATTGTCAGATTTTTATTGCCCCAAGCTAATGGACACGCATGTGTAGATTTTGGGTGCACTGATCCAATTAATGAATTGTTTTGAAGTCTATCCATCTACTTGTTGGGTTTTTTTTCAAAATATGAATGTTGGGTAATTGCTTTAATCATGCCTCTATATCATTTTTTTTTTGGGTTGTCATTTTGCTTTTTTGTATCACAAGGTTTCATATCACTCTAAAATGTAGAAAACAATTCATATGATTAATTTTTTTAATGATTTTTTATAAACAAATAATTAGTTTCAATTCCTTTAAATTTTATTTAAATGATTTTCTTAAAAAATTGATTTGAAAGATCATGCAAGAATTAATTAAAATAAAACATGTCAAGTTTAAAATAAATTAAACTTTAATATAAAATACGTCTATGAAATAATTTTTTTAAATTTTAATTTTGAAATATAGATGTTATTATAAAAATTTCAAATAAGGCTTCGATGAAAATTTAATAACAAAAATCACAATGAAATTAAATTTAATTCATCAATTTGTTTGGATTGTTGTTGTTTTTTATGTTATAAAAATTTATTATTGCCCTAAGATAGTGGACATGCATGTATGATTTTAGGTTTTACCAAGCATGTATGGGGCAAACACAATAAGTTTAAATTTTCTTGAGGGAACAAATTCTTGGAAATGTTCTAGTTGACTAGAGTTTGCATATCCTTTCATTCACCCTCCAAAAACCCAAAGACACAAGCATGGGGGATGTTTCTATTGCCACCTTGTTTTGGCTTCCATGCCTAAACCCATCTTTCCACACCAAGTCCACATTTGAAAAAGGTGACTTTGTTGGGTTTTAAATTTCACTGGATTAGGACAATGAAGTTTGTCCCATGCTTTGAATTGTTGAAGAAATAACCCTATAGTAGGAGTCCCCAACTTGTGAAAACCCATGGAATACCCTCACAAATTTACAAATTGTAATAACTTTAATCAACAAAACCCCTAAACCTTACAAATGAACCTTACCACAACCCATAAACAAAAGATAGCTTACAAATGGTAAAAAAAACCACGTGTCTATTTTATGGCTATCTAGACTTATGCAAAAATAATAATTCCCTATTTTTTTGGAAACAATCAATTGAATATATGTAGGGCTTTCAATCAAAATGTGCAATACCAAAATGCAATTGATACTTCCATGACCATCCATATCCAAGGGGGAACAAAGTTCCTTAAGTAAAAGAAAAAAAGAAGGATGAAATGAGTTTATTAAGAGAGAATATTGTATCGTTGATGTTCAAGGGTGATGCCATTGATGCTCAATGGGGTTTTGACCTTATACAAAAACACATCCATGGATAGATCAACATGGATGTCATTAAAAAAAAAAACATGAAACCTTAAATAATTCCAATGGTGGATGTTATGAACCATAATAATTCTAAACAACCAACTACACATGACCCTAAAAAAAAAAACACATAGTCACTATTGAAGCCAAATATTCAAACAAAAATTAAGTGAAACCTCATTATAACCACTAATTAAACCCTAATTTGGAGCCCTAAATAAATGAAACAAACAAAAGAATGGAAGTCATGGTGTGTTTTTTTATCTCTTAATTTGATATCAATGTGATCAAAGTGTTGGTAGGTAGATAAATAGATGGGGGGTGGGTAGGTGAGTGGAGATGAGAGTAACACATTTTAAATTTATAGGTGAGTAGGTAGATGGGGAAGAGTCTACTTTTAATTTAAATATATAGGTGGTAAGTTGGTGAGGGACAGTGAGGGGTAGTAGGTGGGTGGGCGGGAAAAATTTCAAAAGCATAAATTTTTTTAAAAAAAAATTTAAAAAAAAAAGAAAAGAAGGAAACTGGGTGGGGGGCAGGGAGAAAATGAAGTTCCAGAAAAAAAACTGAGACCAGGGCTGAGAAAGGGCAAAGAAAAAAAGTCAACCTGGGATGGCACAGGGATAGAAAAGAGAATCCTATCAGTGCACCATCCATCCACATTGGTGCACTGGTGGGTGCTGGTTCACTCCGGCTGCAAGTAAGAGTTAGTGAAAGAGGTTAAGGAGGTATACGGTTGAGGGTTTAGAGCAGAAGGTCCACACCTCTCTGGAAAAAGAGCAGCCAAATAGAGACCATGTTTAAATTATCACCCACTTCTGGGGCCTACTGTGGAGAACGACCCATTAAGGGGGAGGCAGCCAAAAAACTGACCTACTGTCAGTATGGGAAAAGACGAAAAGTCCCTTGAAGACGTGCTTCTTGTTTGCCTTGTAGTTAGATTGTGAATGAACTGTAAGTATTAAATTGAAGTAGGTGGAAGGGCCGGAAAATGGGTAAAGTGGGTGGTTAAAGTTAGTTTAGGTAACCACTCATAACATGCTTTAAAATATTTATGTGGTGGGCAGCCTGTGGCCAAAAGGAAGTTGAGGTGTACTGGAGGGCCCTCTGTACACGCATGGCCTTGGTTTTGGAACCTCCTCATGTTTTCAGCACATGCCCTTGAACTATGGCGCTGGGCCCAACCTCACCACTCCACAGTCCCTCTCTTAGAACAGAAAGGCACTTCCATTATGCACAAATATTCCTTTTCGTACCACCCAACCTTCATTGTCAATATTACACTACCCAAGCACAACTCTCACATCAATTTGCCAAATCTAAGCAACAAGCCTGGTAAAATTCGATGAAGAAAAGTCAAAATATGCGGGTATGGTGATAAGGGCATCCCCAGCAGTGCTTAGTTCCTACAGGTTATAATTCAATGAAGAAAAGTCATCAAATATGCCGGCTTGTCTCAAGGAAAATGGTTTTGGGCCAGCATATTTGCACAGTTTGCTTAGGATGGTCAAAGGTGCAAGAAAACTATTCACCTGCCAAAAAAAAGAGTGCAACAAATATGATTTGACTGATGATCCCTGTTTATGATTCGTCGATCATAACGATTGGTCCATGTGATTTGCTATTAATAATCTCTCAAATATTTGCAATGGCAATTTCAGTTTTATGGGTGGGGTTACAAAAAAGTAAACAACTAAAACTTGGATGTGAGAAATATTTTTGCAGGGTTACATACTAAGCACCACTGGGGATGCTCTAATATCTCACCAAAGTGAACCAGTACATACCAGTATAGCATGCAGGATGGATGATGTGTGGAGAGAAACACTATTTTGATTATAAACTCTGGTAGCTAACCACATTGGTCAGCTATGTACCAAACACGCAAATGTATCTACTCACCTAATAGCCACCAAGAATCTTACACACTTACCTACTCACTTACCTTCCCTCCCTACTTATTGACCTTTATTGTTTGCCCACTTTACCTAAGTTGTTATGAGATCAGTAAAGCCCAATGCCACATTCTTTACCATGTGTAAAGATGACTTGGATCCAAAATAAAAAATTGCCCCATATATCTGATGGATATCACAGGAAAAAACATGAGAAATAAAAGTGAGCATTTTGAAAAAATAATGCCCACTCTCACAGGCCTTATGTTTAGGGTTTATTGTCCCATCATTACAGCTTAGGACCTTGGTTGCTAATCCGAGCAATTTAACCACAAAGTCCAGTGATAAAGGAGGACATGATCTTCAGACATTCCAACTTGTTCTTCAACCATCCAGATATATCTAATTACCTATTTACCATCCAAGAACCTGACCTTCTTGGTGGCTACTAGGTAAGTACCTAGAAATATTTTTAAAATTCAGGTCCTGTTCACACTTGGAGCAGTTGTATAGTCCTGTTCACACTTGGGCCAGCAGCACAGGCCACACTAGTACCTAGAAAACATGGAAATGTGTGTGAAAATTTGAGCCAGAAACAAACCTTGGAAGCTTGCATATGTGGTAGCTTTCTGTCTTTCAAGGCATTCTTTGTTCCTCTATTTACCTGCCTTTGCACATGCTGCAACAATGACAGGAATGTCCAGACTCAAGAGCAGTCACTGCATGTATTTTCAGAAAGAGAAGAAGAAATTCTGCACACAATATTGTGAGAATTGTGTGCAGCTCCATTGTAGAGAGAGCCATCTATTCTTCTCTTTGTTTGGTAGTACAGTTCTCACTTTGCTGATCTCTTTCCCAAAAACTGGACTCAATTACAATCTAGTCAGTTAGAATAGATTGTCCAATTGCTTGTATAGGAGACTGTTGAAACTTTCTCTTCTCAGAAAGTTGGATATTCATGGGTGAAGTTATAGTTGTGAATCCAACATTCAAAACTCCCAGTGGTGATGGATTAATGGTATGGCCCCCTTAGGTACCACAGAAACCGTTGAAACTTTCTCTTCTTGGAAAGTTAGAAATTCATGTGTGAAGTTATAGTAGTGAATCCAGTATTCAAAACTCTGGGGGTGATAGCTCAATGTTACAGCCACTTCAGTACCGCAAAGGTTTCATGTGCAAACCTGCTGGTGAGATGGCTCAATGGAATGGCACCCCCTTTGATACCACAAAAGTTGCATGTGCAAACCAGCTGGTGAGCAGGTTTGGTATGGTCCCCTTTTGTACCACAAAGTTTTCATGTTCAAATCCAGTGGTGAGCAGATTTGGTACAGCCTCTTTTGTACGACAAAGCTTATGTTCAAACCCGCTGGTGAGCAGGTGAAAGCCTTGTTGTGTGTCCTTTGCCACTGTGCTTGACTTGAGAGTACTGCTTTGGATCTGCTGTTGTGGTCCAACAACAACAGATTAATTAATTGAATTGAATTCACAAGTTCTTCTCTGGGCTAGAGTTTGAAATTTTGGGATAATTTTATCTTTTCTTGGTCTGGATTCTGTCCACAATCCATAGGATGTGAAATTGATCTCAGAAGTCAGCCTTAGTTTTGTAGATTTAAAAAAATTGTAGTCTTCAGTTTTGTCGCACTTCTGGTTGACAGAAAGGAATATCTCTCCGAATGTCCAGTACAAGAGTTCTCATATCCTAGCTTGTTTTGTTCATTTCTATAGTATGTCCCTGGTATTGGGAAGCAGTTGCTCTGTGTGCAAGTTGGTGACAATTCTAAACCTTGTGAAACTGACAGAAACAAGAAATACATGTACCAGAAACCCTTGTGAAAGCTTTACAGAAACAAGAAATATATGTAGCAGAAGGACCAGGCTACACATAGGATCACGTTTCTTGCAAAGCTGCAGGAGATTTCACTCTGCCTGTATGTAACTGTTCAGTTTACTACCAAATCTTTTATATCCACTGCAATAAGTCTAGTTCTTGCATATGGATTCCACTCTGATCAAGGTGTAGCAGCAAGGCACACTGTTCACAAGCAGATCAAGTTAATGAACTCCTAAGCTGAGTATACTCTGAATCCTGCACCTAGCACTGAAGCACAAGCTATAGACATTGCATTAAGGTTGGAAAGACATGTGAAACAATGAGAAGCTGAAAAATCCTCTGTCTATTCACATGATACAGATTTAGAGTGGAGTCAGAAGCAGTGCAAATAGTATTCAATCAACCCCATGATTAGCTTCTTGTGAGATGAGCAAAATTTTCTCTCTTGAGAATTCTCACAAGAAGACTAATTCTTGGTCATATTAAATAAGCAAAATTTTCAGGTTCGCAGAGCTACAAAAATTTGCATGGATACCATATCAAAGCTCATGCTGCTGAAGAAGTTCCACACCCATCATCATGAGTCTTTACACATCCTAGCCAGTCATGACCTCCAACAAGCCTGTATTGAAAATGGGTTGAAGTTGGATTTGTCCAAGTGGAGAAAGAAAGAAAGAAAGCCCCACTGAAGTCTAAGCCATTAGTATAATCAATCTAAAATTAAATGAACTCTGCCTAACCTCAGACCAGAATCCAGATGCTGCAGCAGAAGAGCTCCTGCAGGCTCACGTCAGATTTAGACTTCTTATCCTTGGCCTTCTCATCAGTGAGGGAACTTCTTTTTGCTTTTGTCTGAGGTTGCATTGAGATGACAACCACTGCAGATGATCTAGTTGAAAGACAAAATCGTGTTTTTCCTACTGCCTGAAGCACTAGCCTAGTGTAGCTAGACATCATATCAAAATCAGCACTGGTTGCTGGATTGCATGTGCAAGTGTCAAAAAAAGTGTGATCATGCATTTATATACATCACCAGGATTGGAAAGAGGCCTCAGCTAGATGTGTATGAGATTGGTCCTGGGCAGAGGAATTGAGTGCAGTGGATGAACCATCTCACAAGAAAGCTTCAGAACTTCGCTGAGATCGACTGGGTGGTCAGTGGAAGCTACCCATTCAAACTTTTGAAGCAACTGAGCCAGCCACAGCTGCACTGTCGCCATACCCAAAGCCCGTCCAGGGCACACACGACGTCCAGCTCCGAATGGTGCTAGACGAAGATCGTTTCCCCTTATGTCGATATCAGCTCCTCCTTCACTAGATAGAAATCGCTCGGGGCTGAAATTCTGGGGATTGGCCCAGATGGATGGATCGTGGGTGATTGCCCACATGTTCACCATTGCCGTAGTGCCCTTAGGAACGAGATGTCCAGCGACTTGAACGTCTTCGGTGGAAAGACGAGCCCAGGAGAGAAGGGGACCTGGAGGATGAATCCTCAGCGTCTCCTTCACAACTGCTTGCAAATAATGCAGGCTTACTATGTCTGAATCACGCACGTCTCTCTCTTTACCCACCACAGCGTCCAGTTCCGCATGAAGTTTGGCTTGAATTTCGGGGTGCAGTACCAACTCTGCCATGATCCATTCCGTTAGAATCGCTGTGGTGTCTGTGCCTCTGAAAATCATCTCCTGCAGAGAAAGTTCCATTCAACCACACTCTCAGTAATGTGCAGCTGGAATGTGCATGAAGCATGCGGCATTGTGTCCAAAATTGCATGTAGTCCTATAAAGTAATTTTGATAGAGGAAACCGAGAAGACAAATGCCTGATCTTCTCCACAGAAAAGACAACAAGAGCTTCTATTACAACAGCCGCAACTATATCAAAAGGGTGGTGCTGCTGCAATTGAAGTAGAGCTCAGGAGGACAGGAAACTGACCCACAGAACAGCTACAGCATCAGTATCCGATAGCTTTTCTTCGCCCTCCAGAGACAAAAGAACGTCGACAAAGTCGACAAAGTCGGAGTCTTCTTCAGTGGGGGCTCCTGATCTCACGGCACGCTCTCGGTGCTGGTCGATAATCTTTTGAACAAATGCAGTTACTCGAGGAACAAGCTTGGCGCAGCGCTGATGGATGTTGTAAGGATCGACAGCTTCCAGAGCAGGAAGATGATCAGCCCAATTGAAAGCACCAAGAAGCTCAAAACCTTCCTGCACCATCTCCTTCAGCTGCACCGCTTCCGCGCAATCGTCCGCATCCAATTTGTAGCGACGACCGAACACGCCACTCATGATATTGTTCAGAGACGCATGCTGTAAGTGGCCACGAATTTGAACTGCGCCTCCAGGAGTTGATGAGGATTCCTTGGCTATGGACACTAGTGCTTGCTCAGTTTCAAGCTGTCGTGCGTCCTCATGTGCTGCAATTCTCTTGGGCGCAAACAAATGGTTCGCCGCAATCCTCCTCAGACTCCTCCAATAGTCCCCTTGAGGCGCGAACCCCATCGCGCGTCCGAACAACAACTGCTGTGCGGATTGCTTCACTGGTCGATTCGCGAAAGACGAGCTGTTCAGAATCTCACGCGCAGTCTCTGGCTTGCTGGAGATGATCACTCGAGTGTTGCCAAGACTGAGCGACATGAGGGAAAGAGCTCCATGCTTTTGCGCCAGTTGCGTCAAGCGCCTGTGTGCGAGTCCGCCCATCTCCATCAAGTTTCCAAGCACAGGTAAGCCTCGAGGTCCGGGTATGAAGTTGCTGTTGTTCTGCTTGCCTGTTGTGAGGAGCGAACCGCCCCAGCCGCTTCCGCCAGGAAACAACCCCCACACCAGGAATACCCAGACGCTGATGATGGCAAGACTAGCCGACAAAACACACCAGGAACTCATCAAAGTCGAAGACCCGGATTCAATCTCTACAAGCTGCTGATGCGCAGAGGAGGAGGAGGAGGAGGAGGAGGAGGAGCGCCCAGGTTGCTCGGCGAGGAGCATAGGCACAGCTAACAACCACGTCCAACTTCCTGAACCCGAGGATAGATGAGCAACCTCCATTCAGCAGCCTCTGGAGAGACTGGACAACAAAAATCCACTCACAATTGCAAACCAAAAAAAGCTCCAACACGGAAACAACAACAACAAAAGCAACAACTACACATGATATTCGTAGAAACCTTCAAACTCTCGAGTCCGATGGCTTATTATACCACAAACAATACAGAAAATCAACAATTCTCGATCCAAAATCCTCATCGCAATTTCACACAGAGATGACGAGTCTGGTAATAGAGAACGTCAAACTTCCAATTTTGTGGAAGGAAGCTGTGCAAGGTAAAAGGAGGAGAAGGAGGAGGAGGTTGTAAACGGTGGGAATCGGCGTGGGGAGAGAGTGGAGAATCCGAAGAAGAAGAAGAAGAAGAAGAGAGAACGAGGAGGTTGCAAACGGTGGGAATTGCGGGGCGTGGTCGGGGGCGAGTGAAGAAGAAGAAGAGAGAACGCGAGAAACGCTCACACACAATAAATGCAGGCCTAAAAGAAATGTGAGTAACCTACGACAAAGCTCCGCGTTTATATGCCCCCATAGGATGACAACGAGGGTCCTACATTTGGACCCAGCTTTGGAGTCTGGTCCCACCTTTGGACCCATCTTTGGACCCTCTAACTTAGGGACTTATTAGTGTTGTTTGTTAGTTTTTTTGGGGTTTTGAGGGGGGGGGGGAAGGCGCTAGGCTTTGTCATGCTTTTTGCATCCATCAAGGTTCCCTCACAATCCATGCCAGTTTAGTTTTAGTTTTCTGATGTTGCATCAGGAGTGATCATCCGAATCAAAGATTTAGCTACAATGGGCAAAAGGTTATAATACACTGTAGAAAATTGATGTGAAATTGTCCAAAAACTACAAAAGTGTAAGGTAAGGATTGATAATGGGGCCATTTTGGGAATGAGGGGCCCTACATGAGACAGGAGCCAAGTGCACAACCCGAATTCAAATGCCACACCCCCTTCCAGCTTCTTACCCAGTGTAAGGATCTGGTAGAATGTGATGTTTAAAACAGAGGGCTATGATTGAATTTCAGAGAAAAGATTAAACCTTATGCAGTGCTTCTTCTCTTGAGGGAGAAAATTTAGTGAAGGTAAGGTGCCCTCCACTTACATTGAACAAATTCTAACTGTTCTTTCCGTGTGCTAAAATGTGGTAGAATTTCATACATGTAAGGTTCCTCAAAAATTCCTGGGGAGCTATATGCAGTGCCGTCTTCTACTGAGGCAGAAATTTTACGGATAGTAAGGTGCCCTCCGCATACACTGAACAAATTTAACTGGTTGTGTGTGTTGGAATGTGGTGGAATTTCCCTGGAAATCAATTTGCCCAGAAAATCGCTATTTTTATTTTTATTTTGTGAATGGGCGAATTTGCATTCTCAGTATGTTATTTTTTACTTTTTTCAGTTCTAAATTTTGCAAAATATTGAGAATCTCACTAACAACAAGAACACTGGTCCAAGCTGAATACAAGCTAAGCTGACCAGTATTGTTTGGTTCTCACTTTTTGTGAGAATCATCAATTTTGATTTTCACATAACATTTTAAGAATCAAACCAATTTTCCAAATTTAAAAATCATAAAAGAGGATTGGTCAGGGCATCAAACTTTTGGGGAAAAAAAATTAATGGTTTTTTAAGTGTTGATTCTCAAAAATTTAAGACCAATTAGTTCTCAAAGGTGATTTTTATGTCAATTATCGTTCAATTATTTTCAGTAAAATGATTTTTTTAAATTACAAAGATTACCAAAAATGGTAAAAGTAAGAAACAATGAAAAATATATACAAATTTTTTTCCTTCCATAATTTTATGTCTACAACTTTACCTTGTTCAAATGAACTTTCGAATTGTTTTAACTCTTCTTCTCTAAGTCATTTTCAATTAATTGCACCAAATTAGAAAATGATTTACAATCAACTTTTGAATCGTGGAGCCAATTCTTGTTCACAAATATGAATTTCTTCAAATTGGTCATTTGTAAATAATAACTTAATTTGTTAATATGTTGACTAAAAAGAAAGTCTTTTTTTTCTCAATTTGAAATCTTACAATGCCTAATATTTGATAAGCCAAAAAACCAACAATGAGAAACATAGATTTGTGTTTTTCTCACCATAAAATAGGAACTTTGATATCCTTAGATGTCCACTTGGTATTGTTTGAAAATCTAAAACTTTTTGCCCTCAAACTCTTTCATCATTGGTGCTAGCAATTTATTAAAAAAAATCCAAACTACAACCTTTTTGAACCATTATATTTGCACAACCAACTTCATATTCTAACACATGATGTAAATGATTATGGCATTTGATCATATTTTTCAAAAATAACCACACCCTTTTCATGGCCAATATAAGATGATATTAAAAGGTTTTTAAACTTAAAATCTAGCATCAAAAGTAACAGGTTAAGGGTTTTTGGGCATCATATTTCCTTAAAAAGGAAAAGAAAAACTCTAACATCCCAAAATGTTAAAGGTCAACAAAGATAATTCAAAAATATCCCAAAATCATGATTTATCAAATTAACTATGGTTGGTGGGATTTCACCTTCTTCTTTCATTTTCAAACACATTGTTACTACAGAATGCAATGCATCACATAACATTGCTACTATAGTATGCAATGCATCACTTAACAACCAATGGCCTTAAGATTGATTCAAAACACAAACACTCACAACCAAGGAAAGGCAATCAACACTTATTTGATAAATGTGCCATGTAAAAAGAAGAAACATTCTTCCATTAATTTTGACAAAAGTTTGTTTATTGTAATAAAGGTTAAATAACATTTTGAAAACAACAAAGCTTCTTGGAACATAATCACTTTGGAAGCAAACCTACAAACAAAATTTAACATTCAATGTTAATATTTTCAAATTATTTCTACCGTGAGGTCCCCATTTAGTTTTCTCAACATGCAACTAAAGGTTCATTTTCATTTTTCTTTTTCATTTTGATAAACTTTATCACTTTCTATTTCCAAACTAGGATAATTTTCAAACATTTTTTCCATAGGAACATCATTGAGAAAAATTTCACATGTTTCATTTTCAATGGAAATTATGTTTTCATTTCCATTTCATTGCTCCATTTTTCAACAATTTTTCAAAAGTGTTATTCAATAAGAATGGAAAAAATGAAACAAAAGATTATTCTACCAAATTTTAATTTTTTATTTGCAAATTGATTTAATTCAATGTCAAAATATGCCTTTAATATAATTCATGTCAAAACCTTAACATCAGGTTCGCAACTAAATGTAGAGTGCAAAGGCCCATGAGGTCAAGAGAGTGTGTTTGGGTGTGAAACACACTCTCACAAATGGGGAAGAATGTAAAAGATGGAGCCCAATGATTCCTAGATGTAATCCCATTTTGGGAATTGCACTTGTGCAAAAGTCCCGAATGTTCAGAACCTTGGTTAAAAAGGCAAACAAGCACCAAATTGGGCCTCCAAGATACTATTGGAAAGGTTTTAAAATTTAAACGCATAAATTTAAACGCATTGCTCATTTAGACATGATATGCATGAATTATGATCAAAAGAAAGGGCGAAAGTCAAATTGAAAATTTGGCTACTGACCACAAATCCCCTTAGAACAGGGGTCAAATGATCTCTAATTGGGGCGCAATACACGACTAGAAAGATCTTTTTGAGGGTTATAAAATAGTGCACTTGCTTGTTCCAAACAAATTGATTTGAAAAAGATATGAGCATCCAAAGTTTCAAGACAACAAAAGTCCCAAAATTGGGACTTGCACTTGAAAATCCTAAGAAAAAGTGCCATTTGGATGTAGTTCCCGCGAAAAGTTTTAGAATATACTATAGGGAGCAAAGTGGTGCCTCTTCCCAAAGGTTGTGGGTCGTGTAAAGCTTGTGTTTGAATTTGTCCTTACTAAATCCATCACACCATTTATGTTCAACTTGCACTAACCGCTCTCTTTTTTTGGTTGTGCAAGTTGATTTTATCTTGAATTCTTGCTTGTGAGTTTGTTCTAGTCCCATCCCAAAGCTCCAACACGCCTTTCTACCCTTGAAATGTTACAAGCTAGGGAGCATGCCTTGATTCCTTTTTTTTTCCACTATTTCACTTTGGGACCCACATTTCGGTTCCTCAAGGAGTTTGGGGGCACGTTGGTTCAAAACATTTACTAACATTTATAAGGTCAAAATAAGTCATTTAGCCCTTTTAACTTCATGTAAAAGATGAGTATGCAAAATGAAGTGTAATGCAATATATATATATATATATATATGAATTTTACAAACAATAAACATATTTCATAATGTTGGAATGTTGCCAAGTTTAATAACAAAGAAATATTCAACTTAGAACACAAAAATATATTGAACTTAAAACACAAAAATATTTCACCAAAATAAATGGAAAGATAAACATTAACAAAATAACACAAAATAACAAGCATAATTTGAAAATCATTCTTGAAAAAATGACTCAATGGTGAATCCAAGTTGTTCATTCCCAAACTTACATAGACAAAATGTGGGGAAGTACCAAACTAACAAGTAGCAACAAGAGGAGTCAAATAACAAAAGGAACTAAGGAACAACCCAAGAAGAACCGAGCAACACACATGGGAGCTAGGTCAAAAAGGTACTTAAACTTGGAGGCACAAAACAACAATAACAAAAGTTGAACAACAACAAAAGAATAGCCAATCATCAAACAATCAACAAAAGGATTGAACAACGACAAAAGGAATCGATCAACATAATGAAAGGACTTAAACAATAGCCCAAAAAAAAATCAACCAACAACAAGAAGAACAAACCTACAATAAGAAGAGTTGACCAACAACACTAATAATAAAAGGAACCGAATGGCAAAACAAAAAAAACTAGCCAATAACACCAACAACAAGAATAATCAACCAACATTAACAAGAAGAGTTGACCAACAACAAGAGGAATCAAACCAACACAATAAAAGGAGCCAACTAACACAATAAAAACAACTAAATAATAAGAAGAAGAACTAAATAACAATAAGAAGAATTGAACAACACAACAAGAGGAGCTAATAACAACAAGAAGAGCCAAATAACAACTAAACAACACAAGAAAAGCCAAGTAACAATGTAAGAGGAATGAACATCAATACAAGAAAAACTTATCAACAATGTAAAAAATTCAATCAGTAATGCAAAAGGAGTTAATCAACAACAAGAAGACCTAAACAACAACCAAATAACAATTGAATGGTAACACAAAAAAAGTGAACAATAATGCAAGAGGAATTTTAAAAGAAATTAAACAACAACACAAAAAGAGCTAAACAAGCCAAAAAAGACTCAACTTACAA
>Ga0209611_10006066_pt1 | contig 19982 bp, 18 predicted proteins | sample S1TSphgellanicum_3_FD_187693 | JGI IMG/M metagenome (GOLD analysis project Ga0209611, IMG submission 187693) | Host-associated microbial communities from peat moss isolated from Minnesota, USA - S1T2_Fc - Sphagnum magellanicum MG (SPAdes) (version 2) | ecosystem: Host-associated > Plants > Peat...
AGTTCGATATTGATGTTTAATTCTTGTTTAAGTTTGGCAATAGCTTGGAAAATGCCTGGAGGTTCGGGGTCTAGACGAATATCAACATCAACCGTGGAACTACGCCATCCAATCAGTAGGGCACTAGCACCACCTGTAAAGTAAATGCACCCTACACCCTGAGCTTCCCTACCCAAGGCTTCCATAAGTCGCTCTATCCTTTTTTGGTCAACGTTTGGGCGCATATTTTTTGGCTGTGATTACCTTCCTCGACCTGAATAAGGTAAGCCTCTTTAAAGGAAAATTGTACCTGATTTTCATAAAAACTAACATTATAGCGATCGCACCTGTGGCAATCTACTGGGGAGATAGCGGAGCATCCCATCTTCTCTGGGGTAAAATTTCAGGAGGCAGAAAGAATCTAGCGTGTTAATTTTGTAGCGGCAGGACAAGGGAGAGTTTATTCATGTTCGGTACCAGAGGTGGGGAACTCAAGGGAGCAAACCCTGACAAAACATCCCCCTCAAGTTCGACACAGAACCGGCATGAAGCCTTGTGGGGAAAAGCTTAAGAGAATTACACCCTAGAAGGAATCCCCATAATTTCCAACCCATCCTAGGGAGTAATGAAACAAATGTTAGAATACAATCATAATCACGAAAAAATATGTGAATTAGTTAAAAGAATAAACTTTTACCAAGGTAACAATGGCATCCTCCTTCAAGATAGCAGTTCGTGAATTACCTCTGTTCCCTCTACCTGAGGTAGTTCTATTTCCTAGCAGACCACTACCACTGCACATCTTTGAATTTCGCTACAGAATCATGATGAACACGATTTTAGAGAGCGATGGCAGGTTTGGAGTGTTGATGGTCGATCCAGCAAAAGGCGTGATTGCCAACATTGGTTGCTGTGCAGAAATTGTTCACTGCCAGCGACTACCGGATGATCGGATGAAGATGTTAACCTTAGGACAGCAAAGGTTCCGCGTCTTAGAGTATATTCGGGAAAAGCCCTACTGTGTTGGCTTAGTAGAGTGGATAGAAGACCAACCACCCACCAAAGATTTACGCTCCCTAGCAGCCGAAGTAGAACAGCTACTCCGGGATGTAGTGCGTCTATCAGCCAAGTTAACTGAACAAGATATCGAAATCCCCGAAGATTTACCTGACCTACCAACAGAATTATCTTACTGGGTTGCCAGTAACCTCTACGGTGCCTATGCAGAACAGCAAGCACTACTAGAAACACTAGATACTGCGGTGCGTCTGGAGCGGGAAGCAGAAATTTTAACTACTACCCGCAACCATTTAGCAGCGCGCTCAGTACTGAAAGATACTTTTAATGAAGGTTGACCCAGAACATTACTGACCAATGGGCAAGACACTATAGCTGCCAAAAATTTTTAAAATTTCTGTATATGTGGTTAAATCTGCCAAAGCAGATTGCATGACTGAGCTATTAACATCTGACTCCACGTCGATAAAAAATAGGTATTCACCTAGCGATCGCTTTGTAGGACGAGACTCAATTCGACTGAGGTTAATACCCAATTGGGCAAATATCTGCAGCGGTTTGAGCAGTGCCCCAGGTACATTAGCCGGGACACTGAAGGCTAGGGAGGTGTGGCTAGGAGTCTCCCAGGTATGATAGTCAGCCTCTAACTGAGTTTGACTCACCACCCAAAACCGAGTGCAGTTCTCCGGAAAATCATTAATCTGACTTGCGAGTATAGGTAGGTTGTACAATTCAGCTGCCCGACTAGAGGCAATTGCAGCTGTGGTTATATCTTGGTCTAGTCCCTGTAGTGCCTGAGTCGTGGAGTTGTTAGGAATCAGCTCTACCTTGGGTAGAAACTCCTCTAACCATTTTTGGCATTGGGCTAAAGCCTGTGGGTGAGAATAGACAGTTTTCACCTGATCTAAACTAGTAGCACCAGAAATTAAGCTATGATGAATAGGCATGACCAAAGCTAACTGAATCCACAAACTATCCAACTGCCATAGGGCATCTAGGGTCATGGTCACGCTGCCCTCAATTAAATTTTCCACAGGAACAACAGCTAACTGGGCCTGACCTTGAGCCAGGGATTGAAGTGACTGAGCTATTGTAGGACAGGGACGCAAAGCAGCTTCAATCCCGCGATTCTCACCCAGCCAGTTGAGATAAGAAAAAGCTGCCTGTTCTGTATAGGTCCCAGGTGGACCTAAATGTGCGATCAATAGAGTCATGGGATTTGGTCCAAGAAGTTATTAAAAAATATTAAAATTATAAAACAAATCATTAAATCCGCTCATGGCTATCCGGTTTACTTCTGATCAATCGGTTGAAATCGCTGTACCTAAGCAGCCTATTCCCATTCAGCACTATTTACGTCAACCTCAAAGGTTGGTGAATGCTTTGGTTGACAACAGCCGGATTCAGCAGCTTTCTGAGGAAGTATTTCGGTTGAAAATGCGTCCCTTGACTTTTATGTCACTCAGTATTCAACCTACTGTGGACATGAGAGTTTGGGCAGATGCCAGTGGTACGATTTTTTTGCGATCCGTGGGGTGTGAAATCCTCGGGTTCGAGTACATTAACCAACGCTTTGCGCTCGAACTCAAAGGGTTTTTATCTCCCCAACAGCTAAGTACTGGCACTCGTCTCCAAGGAAGAGCTGATCTAGAAGTAAAAGTGGAACTGCCAATGCCATTTTCTCTAACTCCCAAGCCAATTTTGGAGGCCACTGGCAATGGTCTGCTCAAGAGTGTACTGTTAACTATTAAGCAACGAATACTACATCAACTCCTGGCAGATTATCGCAGTTGGGTGATATCGCAAACCCAAGAACTAGGCTCAACTAATGGGACTCAGGAACTACCAATCCTGAAATCATCCTGAAAATATTGGCAAGGACGAAATGATTGGCGATGTAGGCGAGAAGGTCCATACTTTTTTAGTGCCAGTAAATGGCGCTGGCTACCATAACCCTTATTCCGTTCCAAGTCATACATAGGGTACTTGGATGCTAACCGCTGGATTAGATCATCGCGCCAAACTTTGGCCATGATACTAGCAGCGGCAATGTTGAGCGATCGCTCGTCTCCCTTGACTATCGTTTGTTGTGGACTTAACAAGTCTCTGATTGATTGATTACCGTCTATCAAACAGAGGGCAGGCTGGACTTTTAACTTCAGCACAGCCCGCTTCATAGCTAGCAGCGTCGCTTGCAAGATATTGATCTGATCGATTTGTGCCGTTGAGGCAAAACCAATTTTCCAATCTAGGGCAAGGATACCAATTTGTTGTGCTAGCTGAATTCTCCGCCCACTGGACAGTTTTTTACTATCTTTAATCGCTGCTGCTATCAGTTCTGGCAAAGCCTCGGGGGGGAGAACCACTGCTGCTGCAACCACAGGACCAAATAGGGCACCTCGTCCCACTTCATCGACACCTGCAACCAACCCCAGCAGATCTGAATAGGTGGACAACTCCAACCATTGCTCTATCTTTACCATCAGTAGTGTTTAGGGTAGGGGTATGTCCACATACCCCCTTTTCCCTTTCATTCTCCAGTGGAAATATCTGTGTCCAGAGCCGAGGAACGACGGCGACGGCGACGGTTGGCAGTGGAGGTGTTATTGACTTCGCTCTCTTCTCCTACGTCGGCAAAATCTATGGACTCAATTACTCGTTGAGGTGGGGATTTCTCTACGAGATTAATTTTATTGATTTCGGAATTTACTCCTTCATTAATGACGGGTAGTTCTGGGGTAGTCTCATTGGTTATGCTTGGAGGTTGTCCCGGTAAGGTGACGTTAATAATCACTGATTTAGGATTTTTCACGTCCCGATTCAGTCGGACTAATGGTGAGACTCCCATCAGGGCGAAAACATCCTGTTCTTCTTGTGACATTTCCACCGAGACAATCTCCGGTGGTTCTACCATGGGTTTGACTATTTCTACTTTGGCAACTTTCCGTTCGATTCTGTCATTCCAACTCGGTTTACCAATGGTAGGGGTGGGGATTTCTGGTTCTGGTTCTGGTTCTAGTTCTGGTTCTGGCTCTGGCTCGTTGACAAAATTTAAGGGGTTGGGAACTATGCGGGGTTCATCTTTTCCGTTTACCCCATTCATCCCAATTCGACTCCGACGGGTGCGAGTACGACGCTTGTTTTGGTCTCCCATCTCTTGATAGCTGGGATGATTGAGCAGATGGGCAGTACTCAGGTCAGGTTCAATTTCTGGACCTTCGCTAAATCCATCGTAAGCTTCTCGTGGTTCTGTTAGGCGAATGGATGGGATACGTGGTTCCCGGTGGGCTGGGGCGACAAAACGCTCTGGTATTTCTGCTGCTGGTATTGGCATACGATTTTCCAATTCTCCCGGCAAGCGCACGGTATGCCCTAAACCACCACAGGTAGGACAGGGTTCGCCAAACAGTTCGTAAATATTTTGACCTTGCCGCTTCCGAGTCAGTTCTACTAAACCTAGCTCAGTGAGTTGGGCAATCTGCGGCCGAGCTTTGTCTGCTTTCAGGGCTTTGTTAAAGTGCTCTAGAACTTGCAGTTGGTCACGTCGTGATTCCATATCGATGAAGTCAACGACGATCACACCAGCAATATTCCTTAAACGCAACTGACGGGCAATTTCGGTTGCTGCTTCGCAGTTAGTCCATAAAACTGTTTCTCTGGCCGTGGCTGAGCGGGTAAAGGAGCCGGAGTTAACATCGATGACAGTTAATGCTTCCGTTGGCTCAATGATAACGTAACCTCCCGAAGGTAGGTCTACCCTGGGTTTGAGGGCTTCCCGAATGGCAGCATTGATCCGGAAGTATTCTAAAATCGGTGAGCGATCGCGATGATGGTCAATCAGCAATCCCTGGGGTGTCTGACCTCCACTCCAGTTTTGTAAATACTGCTTGACTCGCTTTAAGCCAGTACTGGAATCGACCACAATCCGATTCACATCGGAGCCATACATATCGCGCAACACACGTTGGATGAAGTCGTCATCCCGGTTAAGTAGGGCTGGTGCACGGGTGGAGTGTGCTTCCTGCTGGATGACTTCCCATTGTCTTTGCAGGACTTCTAGGTCTTCAATAATTGCTTCTTCTGGTTTACCTTCGGCCTCTGTCCGCACTAACAAACCCATACCTGCAGGTTTAATCAAAATTGCTAAGGCCCGAAGGCGGTTGCGCTCACTTTCACTTTTAATCCGTCGGGATAGATTCACTCCCTTCCCATAGGGCATCAGTACCACATAGCGTCCGGGGAGGGTGATGTTCCCTGTGAGCCTTGGTCCTTTTGTACCTGTTGGCTCTTTCATCACCTGCACTAGTACTTTTTGTTGTGGTGCTAGTAGTTCGGTAATGGCGGCAGCGGTTCGCTTCAGCCTCAATGGGCCTAGGTCTGTGACGTGAATAAAGCCGTTACGCTCAGGATCACCGATATTCACAAAAGCTGCATCAATGCCAGGTAAGACGTTTTCCACTACTCCTAAGTAGATATCTCCAATCTGGTGATGCCCTGTGGCAACAACGAGTTCTTGTATTTGATCTTCAGAAAAGACGGCGGCAATTTGATGCTGCTCGGCGATAATAATTTGCTTTGGCATTCAATTTCCTCAAAAATTGGCAGCACTAGGGGGGATTTGCTGTTTTTTGCCCCAACAAAGCCGCCTCAATGGTGCTACTGCTAATAAAAATTGCGGTCTGTGTTTCAAAGTTATAGAGCTATTGACATTGTGCTAGAGTCTATCCGCCAGATTATTCCTGAACGGTCACATATTGTTTAGGTAACTCAATCAACCATCTGTGGTTGATTTTTGTTCTGATACCTTCCCTTGAGGATTTCCCTGAGTTGAAGGTCATGAGGGACCAGTAATTGTATGAGGGGGTCAACTTTCTCTTGCTTCCTGAGTTGACTTGATCCTCAGGACACCGTGTTTGTAAGTGATCGACTGGAGTCTTTAAGCCAAAAAACTATTTGGTGTTAATCATCCCCTAGATTTATTGTTGGGGTTATGATTCAGCACTTTTTGACACCAGTTGCCACCCGTTGGAAAGTCGCGATCCAGATACTAACAACTGGCTTAAGTGCCAGTGTACTGGCTCCTCAGCCCTATTACGGATTGGGCTTTTAGCAGTTGTCTAAAAAGGTATATTGTTTAGAGAACCAGACGGAGCTTGTATTCGTGACTGATTCACAAGGTAGCTCTAGAGAGTGTTTTTATCTGCCTTAGTTTTTCTGGCATCAAATCTTAGAAGTTGCACTCTAATACTTTTGCTCTCTCCCTATGGGTGAGGTTGGTGAATCAGTTCGGTTAATGCAGCGTCAGAAAATTTCTCTTCGTCCTATTCTAACGCAACCTTGCCAAAAATCAATGACTGGTAATGTGCCCCATCTTGGTAAATACTAGCAAGTTACCTTGATGGGATTATATCCCTAAAACTAGTCGATTGCGGTGAATATGCCGGAGGCGAAATTCTGTACTAGCTACTGTCTCTATTATAGACAGGATTTGCTCGGGACGCAATACTAACCCGTCAGCACGACAGCTACCTAAATAACGGCAGAGTGCTGACGATTCTGTATAGCTAGATTCACTGCTTACCAATTCTAGCTCAAACAGGCGATCACGCAGATTTACTAACTGCTTGGTGCCTGTTTTGCTGGTCTGCTCCCACCACAGTTCGCTTTTAGCTTGAATGGTATCGATCCAGTGTTGCCACTTTGCCGATATTACCTGCATTGGTGTATCTATTGTGAGTAGATACTCTGCTGCTACGATCGCTTGACTGGCTGCACTGTCTTTTAAATCTATCTCTGCCACATTATATATAGGTATGTCCGGGGGTAGTTCGCGAACTAGTTGTTCCCGAAATTTATCTACCTCCATTACTGATGTTAATTCAAAATCGACGATTTCACCACTGCTAGTTGCTCCTAAGGCTAGGGCGTTGGCCAGGGAAATGCGCGGACTGGGGTGAAATCCCCCGGTGAAGGCAATTGGCAGTCTGGCTCGGCGCATCACTCGGTCGAAGAGGCGCATTAAATCCAGGTGGCCCACTAGAGCCATATCACCTTGTTTCCCAAACCAGACTCGTAACCGCTGGGCTTTGGTGGTGTTAGGGAGATAGGTCCCAGCAAAATCGGGAATAGTGGGTGGTGGGATCACGATGTTGTGTCCGAAGTTTGGACCGCAAACTCCGCAGTGGGAGCAACCCTCAAAGGAGCAATCTGGAACAACAGCTGCTGCTAGAGCGCTTTGCCAGTCAGCTTGCAGCCATTTTTTGTCAATTCCGGTATCAATGTGGTCCCAGGGTAGGTCTTCTTCCTCTGCTTCAATTTGCCGATATTCCCAGTCTAGACCTGACTGGACGATGGCTTGGCCCCAAGCTGGAAAGGTCTGGTCTAAATTGTCATACCAGGAATCCATGCCAGCACCTAATTCCCAGGCTCGACGCAGGACCTTGCCTAGGGATCGGTTGCCCCGGCCGATGAAGTCTTCCATCGCCGAAATCCGGACATCGGTGAAATTTGCCTTCACTCCCCGCAGGCGCCGGAATTCTTGCCGGAGGAGGTTTTGCTTGCGTTGAAATTCAGCGGTAGACACTGAGTGCCACTGGAATGGGGTGTGGGGTTTGGGGGTAAAGTTGGAAATTGTCAGGTTGAAGTTCAGTGGCTTTCTCCCTCGACCGCGACATTCTCTCTGTAGCCAGCTGACGGTTTCGGCGATAGCAAAGACATCAGCATCTGTCTCCCCTGGCAAACCAATCATGAAATACAGTTTGATTTTGTCCCAGCCTTTCTCCCAAGCTGTCTTTACCCCGCGCAGCAGTTCTTCGTTTGTCAGACCTTTGTTGATGATATCTCGCAGGCGTTGGCTGCCGGCTTCGGGGGCGAAAGTTAACCCACTTTGCCGATTACCACCCAAGATATTGGCAATATTTTCATCAAATCTGTCTACCCGTTGGCTAGGTAACGACAGGGTGACATTTTCATCCTTCAACCGATTTTTAATTTCCATCCCCACTGCGGGTAGGGACAGATAATCTGAGCAGCTCAGGGAAAGGAGGGAGAACTCATTATAGCCTGTTGTCCGCATTCCTTCTTCAATTGCTGCCACCACTTTCTCCGGTTCCACATCCCGTGCTGGTCGGGTCAGCATTCCTGGTTGACAGAAGCGACAGCCACGGGTACAGCCACGGCGGATTTCAATTGTCAAGCGGTCATGGACGGTCTGGATGTAGGGAACAAGGCCTAAGGAGTAGGCAGGGATGGGGGCAGCTACTCTTCGCAGGACTCGGTTTGGCACTTCTGGTCGCAGGGGATAAACTGCACCATTCCCTTTCATCTCGTAAAATTGGGGTACGTATACCCCAGGAACTTGTGCCAAGTCGAGTAACAGGTTTTCTCGACTCAGTCCCGCTTGTTTGCCTTCCGCCAATACTAAGCCGATTTCTGGTAGTAGTTCCTCCCCATCACCTAAGGCGAAAAAGTCGAAGAAGTCGGCGTAGGGTTCAGGGTTGGAGGTTACTGTCTGTCCACCAGCAAAGATGAGGGGGAATTGGGAATTAGAAGAGGACTGATCAACCTCTCCCTCTCCAACTTGCTGCCGTTCTTGCCATGTCAGGGGAATCCCGGCTAAGTCCAACATTTCTAAAATGTTGGATGCTCCTAGTTCGTAACTGAGACTGAAACCTAAAATGTCGAATTCTGTCAACCAGCGTTTAGACTCCACCGCAAACAAGGGTGTCTGGGTGGCACGGAGTTTGGCAACTAGGTCTTTCCCTGGTAAGTAGGCGCGATCGCATAGCTGGTTTGGTTGGGCGTTCAAGATGTTGTACAAGATGATATGCCCTAGATTAGATACCCCAACTTCATACACTTCTGGGTACGTTAAAACCCAGCGGATCACTGCCTTATCCCAAGCTTTGTGTACTGCTAACCCTTCGTTACCTAAGTAACGAGCTGGCTTTAAAATATCAGATGTGATTAATTTTTCAACTGCAACAGCCACTTTGCTATCTTTTAGCTATCTTAAAATTACGCCTAATCACATCTGAGTTTAGCATTGATTAGAACTTTTGTCTGAAGTATACTTGACCTAACTTCTCACTCCTTTACAAAAATTTACTCCTCCTTGTCATTGGAGATTAAAGCTTCGAGTTTATTAAAACATAATCTGTTTTTTGGGAAACTTGGCCTTAATCTGCTACTTCTTTGCTAAATCTTCATCGTTTTAGTGCCTCTGTTTGAAGATTTTCAGAATCCAATGTAAATTGTACTTATGTATACAATTTTTTAGGCTAATTGCAAAACAATATAGATAAAGTAGTTGATGCAAATTAACGAACCTCAGTTTCTATTGAAACTGACTAAATCTATGACCTAGCTGTGTTTAATCACGGCTCACCAGGAACCAAAATTACCGGATTTCTACTATTGCCAATGGTAAAAATCAAGATTTTTAAGGTTGTGCTTTTAGATTCAATGTGATTTAAATCACACTCTTGCATACATTTGGATCACTTTTTATACTAGACTCTATCTTGGATAATTAATGGTAATTACATTTAGGATTATTCCCCTATTATGAAAACTCGTCACGTAATTCGTCAACTGGTAGAAAGAGCGCTGTACATCAAGAAGTTAACGCCAGAAATAGAAAATGGAATTAACTCAGAACTAACAGAACTGGGTTATATCTCTGATGTTGATTACGAGGCCCTGGAGTTATTGATGGCAGAGATGGATGCTGGCCGAGTTCAACTAGTACCGAGTCTATGATAGTTCTAATTTTTCAGGTTTACTGAAGATGGATACGTTCAATCAAATGCAGGAATGGCTAACTGTATCCGCCTATTTAGGATTGACAGTTTTGATAATTTGGCGCGTATTTATTACACAGAAGAAATAGATTTGATTACTTCACTTCCCAATATAAGAGTGCATATAAGCATCTGCGAGTTAGGGTAAATAAAAAATAATTTGCTCCTAGTAATGGTACTTATAATGTTATATCCTACCAATTAGTTACGTAAAAATAGTGTTTTAGGATATTTAAAAAACTAAAAGATTAAATACTATTACGGATTAATAAAATTACTCCTATCTTAACTTGTGACCAATGGTGTAGGGTCTTAACAGGAAAAAGGAGTAGAGGTGTACGGAGTTTTTTTCAAAAATCAAATAGGATTCCTATATAGGTTTTGGATTAGGGGAGAACAAATCAATCTCTCCCCTGCCTCCTGCGACCAAGATAACTAGTCCCTATAACCAACCACGCAAACTATAGACGAAGATACCCAGGTATTCTCTGAGGGCATCAGTAAACTGACGCAGATTTTCCGTATCAGGCAGTAAATTAAGTAGCAGAGCTTTTGGGGAACCAGTAAGTTCTTCCATCTCCCCCTGACTGACAAGAAAGTCAGCAGGTGCAGGAATAACATCAATTCCTTGGTGCTGAAAAATCTTGAGTGCTCGCGGCATATGCATTGCTGAAGTCACCAACAATATCTGGTGGATACCCCGTAGCTCCAGAATTTTGCGGACATTTACCGCATTTTCATAGGTATTGAGGGAGTTAGGTTCTTGAACAAGTGCCTCAGCAGGGATGCCAATGGAAGTTAGTACCAGCGCCATATCTGCTGACTCAGGCGTACCCTTACCATACCAATCAATGCGACCACCACTGAGTATGATCATCGGCGCTTTTTTCTGGCGATATAGTTGAGCAGCATAAATCACCCGTTCCCCATGTTCACTTAAATCTACACTAGGTCTAGGGGGAAAAGCTGATTTAGTTGCACCACCCAAAACCACTATCGCTTCTGCGTGAGGAACTGGAGCCAGTGGGAGATTTTGCCATTCCAGCGATCGCACCAAGATGTGGGAAACCCAAGCATTACTGGGAACGAGTAATAAAGTCAGTGCCAATGCAATGGCTATTGCCGCAGTCCGTGGACGTTTCCACAGTGTCACTAACGCCACTACTAAACTAATACTAGCTAGTCCCAACGGATAAAAAAATAGTGGCAGTAATTTGGAGAGATAGAGAAACATAAGTACTTGAACAGAATTAATTACACAAACTGTCTTGCTGGAATCCTTTATCCAGTCTAGATAAGACCAGATATTAGTTTGTAAATATTTCTGTTTGGTTACTTATTTAAATTTGAGATTTGAGATTAAGAAATTCCCCCTGCTCCCTGCCTTCCCCATTTCTACTTTTCCCAAAACCGAAAGTTGAAACTGCTGGTAGAACGACGATAACGACGGGTAGGTCTTCTCTTATACTTACTGGTGGTCTGTTCAGGTTGCTGAGCTGTGGTGTCTTCCAAAATTTCAGACAGTATTTGAGTTCTAGGTTCTTCCTTGCTTTTCCACCAGGCAATAATCCAGCCTCCACCTATTCCACCCATAGCTCCCAGTAATAGACTCATAGGTGCTGAATAGCCGAAAAATATAAAACCGATGATGAAAAATAAGCAGTATTTCAACCCGGCATCAATACCTTCAGTAGATGCTACCACTGGTGGTTGGTGACTATTTGTTGTTGTTGTTGTAAACCACCCCAGGGCAAAACCACCAAGAACCCCTACAAAGATACTCAGTGCTGATGAAGCCCCTGCTAGGCTGAGAACAGATGCCAGAAGTATCCCGAATAGAAGTTGAGAAAATAAATTTGGTGAGGCAGAAAAAAGGTCGCCTAGGAGATTATTTTTCGGTGCCATATATTTAGTGCCAGGAATAATAACAGTTTTATACCAATTCAAAGTATCTTTCGGGAAGCGGCTCTAGATTCTAGATGCTTCCCTGAAGATGTATTACTTACTCCCTGATAACTGTGCTTGTAGTGACTGAGTTGTATCTACAGTCTTCACATAGGGTTGTTCTGCTACAGTGAAGGGTTCAGCTTGGTGCAACTGCGACTCCAATAAATCAGCAGTGGCATCAGCAATATCACCAGTGCGGTTGACAAGGCGTTCTCGCAAAACCTCCAGGGGGGCTTGGCAATGGATAATCTTCAGGGGGAGGTGGTGTTTTTCTGCTGCGGTGATGGCTTCCTGGCGGAGGTTTTGTCGATCATACTTGGCATCTAAAATCACTGTCCAGCCTTGACTAGCTAATAAGGTCCCCAAGTTCAACAATCTTGTATAAGTTTTCGCTGTCATTTCCGGAGTATATAAATCATCACTACCCCTAGCCCAAAGGGGAATTCCACCTAAATGTTTCCGCACGGCATCGGAGCGAATTTGAACTGCTCCCAGTTGCCTAGCTAAAAACTTAGCTGTTGTACTCTTCCCCGAACCCGACAACCCTGACATCAAAAACAGTAGCCCTGGCTGAGGTTTAGTATAATTCCAAGCTTGCTGGTAATATGCCGCCGCTGTTTTCACCGCCTCTTCTTTCACTGTTGCTGGTACGTTGGCATCATCTAAGAGGAAAGAATTCACTTTTGCTCGCACATAAGCCTGACGGCTCAGATATAAAGGCATTACCTGTAAGCCTTCCCAATCACCAGTTTGTTCTAAATAAGCATTTAAAAAGGCATTGCCTAAGTCTCGACGCCCTCGTGCTTCTAAATCCATCATGGCAAAGGCCACATCATAAATCACATCGACGAAGCGAAAGGGCTCATTAAATTCAATGCAATCGAAAAGCATAATTTTGTCATGCCAGAGAGCAATATTTCTCAGGTGTAAGTCCCCATGACATTCCCGGATATAGTTATTTTTAATTCTATTAGTAAATAATTCTGGATATTGGGCAAAAAAGTTATCAGAATATTGCTTTGTTTCTTGAAACTGGGCTGAGGTTTGGGGACCACCAATATACTTCTCAGTTTGAGCGTAATTATCATCAATTGATGCCCGTACTTCTGGGATTTCCCCAAAGCGGCGAATATAGTCATTAGTCTCGGATTGGACATGATACTGAGCTACTACCCGTCCTAACTCCTCTATGTTGGCTTCATTTAACCTGCCCTGTTCAAACAGGGTGCTAAATAAACTCTCCTGGGGAAACTGACGCATTTTCAGTGCATACTCTACAGGTTCCCCTGTCCCCCCTAGATCGTATTTCTCCCCTACCAAAGTTACAGGCAGAACTTCCAAATACAGTTCAGCTGCTCCCCTTTGATTTAACCGCAATTCTTCTTGACAAAAATGCTGCCGCTTCTCTAAACTTGAGAAATCCAAGAAGCCAAAATTGGCTGGTTTTTTCACCTTATAAGCATAATCTCCAGTTAGTAGCACGTATGAAATGTGGGTTTGAATCAGTTGGATTGGTTCAGTTACCTGATGGGGATAAAACCCTGGCTGCAACATTTGCTGAATTAAGACCGGAAGAATCGATTCTGTCATTATTTTAGGAAATTGTAATGTTTTTTAATTGGGTTATAATAGCTTAACAAAAAACCAGGGTTGGTCCCTGGTTTAGTTTACTAGATGCTACTCCCTGGATTAGTCTTTAGTGGAAGCAAAAAAGCTCAGGTGGTAGGGTGTACCTTTAGCTGGATGTATTTGCACCTCTCGGAGTACGGTTTTACCACTCCATTGCAGGTCAGGTATATTGAGTTCAATCTCAGTTTTGTTCGGGGTCGCTTGTTTGAGTAGACGTTCAACGGTTTTTGCATCAACTACTAGGGAGATTGATTCAGCACCGTTGTGTCCGTACAAGTTTGCAGGTATTAGCCCAGAGCGGCGTAATGCTCTTGGTTTGCTACCTTCTGGTCGTTTTTGAGTTTCAACTGTAATAGGCATAGTAGTTGTTTGTTGCTAGTTGTTAGGAAAGGCAGTTCTTGCAGGGGGAATTTATTCCTTCTGGGGAGGACGGGGAGCAATGGTTTAAGACCAATACCCGTGCATTCAAGGTAGGAAGGTATGTACTTTATCCTACGCACTCATTAAACAAACGGGTGTACCATCGGGTTGCAGTAATGCCCGTTTCGGTCCGTGGATGGGGTCTTCGACAATTATGGTTTGATCGCGGCTAGCTCCTAGGGAGACAATGGCGATGGGGACTTCCATTAGTTCTGCAAGGAACTTCAGGTAATCCAGTGCTTGCTTGGGCAAGTCTTCTAGGGTGCGGCAATTAGTTGTGGATACTTGCCATCCTGGTAGGGTTTTGTAGATGGGACGACACCGAGCAAAATGTCGGGCGTTGGTGGGGAAATGTTCACAGCGATCGCCATCTATTTCATAGGCGACACAAACTTTAATTTCTGCTAAGGTGTCGAGGACATCTAGTTTGGTCAGGGCGATGCAGTCCATGCCGTTAATCCGGACGGCATAGCGCCCAATTACTGCATCAAACCAGCCGCACCGCCGTTGGCGCCCTGTGGTTGTGCCAAATTCAGCCCCGCGTTCGCACAATAATTCCCCTATTTTCCCCTGCAGTTCTGTGGGGAATGGTCCTTCTCCCACTCGTGTTGTGTAGGCTTTTGATACCCCAATGACCCGGTCAATCATTGTCGGACCTAACCCGGTGCCGACACAAGCTCCCCCAGCCACAGGATTTGAGGAGGTAACGTATGGGTAGGTTCCATGATCTAGGTCTAGGAGGGTGCCTTGTGCCCCTTCAAATAAAATGTTGCGCCGCCGTTTAATTGCATCGTATATTTTCACGGAGGTATCAACAACGTAAGGTCGTAGGTACTCTGCATACTCTAAATACTGATCAATTACCTGTTGGGGATCTAGGGGTGGTAAGTTGTACAGCTTTTCTAAAATGACGTTTTTATAATTGATTGTCCACTCTAATTGCTCACGTAGCCCCTCAGGTTCCATTAAATCTAAGACCCTGATCCCTGTACGCTCGGATTTATCAGCGTATGTTGGACCTATTCCTCTGCCTGTGGTGCCAATTTTATGGTTGCCTCGCCGTTCCTCCACTGCCTGGTCGATCAATCGATGGTAAGGCATGGTAACGTGGGCGGTTTGAGAAATTAGGAGGTTGGCGGTGGAGATATTGAGTTGTTTTAGCTGTTCAAGTTCCCCGATCAAAACCTGGGGATCAATAACTGTACCGCAGCCGATGATGCACTCAGTATCTGGGTACAAAATTCCAGAGGGTATTAAATGTAATTTAAAGGTCTGACCATTGACGACAATGGTGTGTCCAGCATTGACACCCCCTTGATATCGGACCACAACGTCTGCGGAGCGGCTGAGTAAGTCAGTTATTTTACCTTTTCCTTCATCGCCCCATTGGGCACCTATGACAATGACGTTAGCCAAGCGTTTATTTTATGTTTAAAGTTTTCACAAATTATAATTATGAACAGATTTTCAGGTTTTTGTCAAGTCAGTAAATTCAAAATTTGATAGTTCTGAAAGCCTTACATCAGGTATTGGGTTGAAATAAAACGTTCTATGCGATCAAGCGTTAGCAATTCCAAAATCAAAATCATATAGCTCTGAAAGCCTTATACCAAGAGTATTTAACAATTATTGATAATCTTGACTATCGCTGAAATTGCGGAAAATCGTTCTGAATTTATTTTTGCTGGAGCTTAAAACTGTGAGCGTGGATGCGATCGCTAAGTCAAAATGGAAGGGAGATCGTTTACCTTTACCAACACTCACATGCCATTAGCTGAACTCATGTCACAAATCCAGGATCTGCCAAAAATTGACAAACTTCGGCTGATGCAGTTTCTAGCAACGGATCTGGTTAAAGAAGAAAATGCAAACTTCTTTGTTGCAAACCAAGAGTATCCGGTCTGGTCGCCCTACAACAGTAAAAAATAAATCATACTAGTAACTTTTATGACACAAACACAAGCACAACCCGAAATAAAGCTGTATACCTTTGATGAATTTATCGAATGGTATCCAGAAAATTCGACACTAAAATACGAATTGCACGAAGGAATGATTATAGAGATGCCACCACCAACAGGCGACCACACGGTAATTATCAGCTTTTTAACAAAGGTAATATTGTTAGCGATTCAAGAGTCAAACCTACCCTATCTAGTTTCAGCTTCGACTTTCGTCAGAACACCTAACACAAAGTCTGCTTATTTACCAGATATGTTGGTGATAAACCCCAGCAATCTCAAAAACGAACCATTTTGGAAAAAGCAATCCACCCTTATTGACCTAGAATCTATACCCCTGGTAATTGAAATCGTTAGTACTAACTGGCGTGATGATTATCACAATAAATTTAGCAATTATGAAGAGATGGGTATCCCTGAATATTGGATTGTAGACTACGCTGCACTGGGCGGGCGCAAGTTTATCGGTAATCCCAAACAGCCAACAATTTTTGTGTGTGAATTAATCGATGGGGAATATCAAATGACCCCGTTGAGGGGTGATGACCGTATTGTGTCCCCAACATTCCCGCAGTTAAATCTAACCCCTCAACAGGTATTTGACTCGGTTATATAATTAAAATCCTCTATCGCACAGCTTCCGTAATTAAATAAGCTTTAGGCAAAATTTATTCTAAGTACTTTAAAGTAATTCCGCAATTGCCCTTGGTACCGTTCCGCGCTATCGCTTGACCCTTGGCTTTAAAATATCTTTGCGACTATTCAGTTGTCTTTGGTTCTCCTGAAATGATTCGCATTGCATTGAATTATGCTCCGAATGCACTCAGTACTGCATCCCGGATACTGTATTTTGTATTTAGACTTGGTTGCCGATGGTCTTACATTTTGGCAATACTTGCTTGTAAGTACCCCAATAGTATTGACAACCCTAATACTTCTACCGTTTATTTGCTTGATGTTTAGGGCAACTCTGGACAATCTATTTTTTACTTTATGGCTCAAACCCTTGTCAATTCTTAAATTGAGAATTGCTGATTGGTAGCCATAAGTCCCTGCCGGTCGGTTTCATCCTAGCAATTGAACTTTAATTTCTGAACCGCTTTCTTTTGCTCTGATTCAATCAACTTTGTATGTAGAAACACTTATGATTTCACCTCAACTCATCGCCACTCTTGACAAACTTTCTCCAGATCTCCAAGCTGAAATCCTTCACTACGCCGAATACCTCGCCACCAAATACACCCAAACCCTGCCCTCAGAAAACCAAACCCAAAAATATCGCCAAGCTGGAACCATGAAAGGTATGTTTACCATGTCTGAAGACTTCGATGCCCCTCTAGAAGATCTCAAAGATTATATGTAACTATGACGCATCTCCTCGACACGCACACTCTCATCTGGTTTCTCGAAAATGACACTCGACTCCCCCCCACCACCCGCACTCAAATCGAAACCACCCCCATTATCTTCATCAGTATTGCCTCCCTTTGGGAAATTGCCATCAAAGCCAACATTGGTAAGCTCACCCTCGCTTTCCCCTTCAATACGCTCGAACCCAACCTCACAAACACGGGTATTATCCAACTTCCTATCACCTTCAAAGATCTGGAAATATACCTTTCCTTGCCCCTCCATCATCGCGATCCATTTGATCGTATTCTCGTCGCCCAGGCAATGAACCATTCCCTCACCTTCATTAGCCAAGATACCCAAATGGATGCCTACCCGATTAAACGACTCTGGGAATAATAGATATCTCCAACAATTAATATGTGCGTCTTGCTGCATCAGGGTTTCAGGCTCATTTCCGGAGATGTCTATTATGTACTTTAATCAGGGGAAAGCCAGCTAACAAACGATTCACCCTCATTTGATATCCAAGGGAATATGGCTCTACCCAACCCTGATAACAATTAAGCATATTTACGTAACTCTGCTTGAGGATTTGTTTCAAAAGTTTCCTTAGACGGTTTTTAAGCTGACGTCTATCGCCTCAATGCTGTTAATTTTGTGTGTTTTTGGGGCAATTCCCCGAAAAATTATTAATGTTACCATTGTTCATGGAAAAGCCTCTGGAATAGATGCTTTTCCATGAACGTAGGCGACAAATTTTGTACATGAAGTCTTGTGGGGTAAAGGTTAAGAGAATTAACACACTAGTGCTGGGCGGCAGAAATAACGCCCCATTCAAAATACTTTATGCGACTTAACCCTACCTGGATAACAATCAGACATTGCTATATAAGCTGTCCCGCCTTAAGTTGGTACCCATTTGTTCATCTAAGATCGCAAATCTCAAATTCAAAGTTCTCCCAGTGGCGACAAATTCTCGATTACGAGTTGCAGTTGTTCTAAAGTCTCGGATGTGAGGATTGAAAGTTGAATTTCCCTAAGTTTATCAAAATCTGATATCTGGGAAATTCTGGGTAGTAAATTTAATCCTTCCTTGCCAAATTTTACTTCTAAACTTAACTCAATGTTTGATAGTCTTTCTCGGATTTGACCACGTTGTTCGCCACGTTGTTCACCACGTTGTTCACCTAGTAGCTCACCTTCCCGGAATATCTCTTGATACCAAGGGGATTCACGTAATACTGTCATATCCCACCTCATGATGTCTTGAACTAATCTACTATCTAAAACAAATGTGGCGAAGAATGCCAGTACTGTTTCTAACTGGCTTAATTCCTCATTGGCTTGCAACAACCGTAATGCTTGTCGAATTACAGACTCATCTCCACCACCTTGAAGAACTGGTACAAAGGGCAGTAGGGAGGGTAAGGGTTGTTCCATGACAATTCTAACATCCACCTCCCACAGGTTAATCACCCGGTAATCCTGACGCGCATGCAACCCAGCGAGACTAGATTCAAATCGCGTCGGAATTTCTTTGTCATCTTTTTTGAGGATGTTAATTAATACTGGATAGGTTGGTAACTTATACTTCTCTTCTGCCAATGCTGTGTAAGCACGTATGAGAATTTTAGATTTTGGATTTTGGATTAAATTTCTTCAATCTAAAATCTAAAATCCAAAATTAGTTTTACCCAATTTTCCGGGGCTAGGCTTATTAAGCGTTTGGTACTTACATCAGCAGGTTTCGCCATAGATATGTATCTCTGATTTCTCCCAAATTTATCACCCGGAGGACTAAGCTTGCAATTACGGGAAATTTCAGGTAATTAGGGTGTCAACCTAGTACTAAATAGGACTTGGTTAATAATCCAACCACCCTGTTCGAAGGACGAATTACGAAGCCTTTAATGGACCCTATTGGCTAGTTGTGGAGAAAATTAGCCAAATTCTCAAGCAATCCTGAAGATGTTAGCGTGGGAATGACAACGTACTTGTTTTTTTTTTACACCCATGATTTAATAAGGTAGAGAAATAATACCTAAGTAAAAATCACTGACTAGTTAGCAATAAAGGTAGTCTAAAGTTTATGGATGCTTAAGGTACAAAATCTTGGTGCAGCAAACAACATTAACAAAGGAGATTCATCAAATGTCTAGACTCAAATTGAACACCTTCCTCTGTGCTGCTGCGGTAGCAACTCTCAGCGCCGTATCTGTTAACACCGGAAAAGTCCAAGCAGCCGTTATTGGTGGGACTGGGAATCCTAATCAGGTTTTCGGTTATTCAATTTCTCCCAGCTACAGGGAAGCTGAGAGTTTCTCATTAACCAGCAATGACACTCTACAAAGTGTTAATTTTTGGGCTATTGATCTGGAGTCTAGTATAGGCACATGGGATGACCAGGTTACATACTCTATCTATACGAATGCAGCAGGTGGTGGACCAGGCACTTTAGTGTCAGGAGCCACAGGAACCGCGACTGCAACTTATACTGCGGATGGTGAAACTGTTCAGGGGGTGCCAGAATATGAAATCAGTTTTAACACAACCCCAATTTCGTTGTCGTCTGGTACAACCTATTGGCTAGCGTTAAGTACTGATTTACCCTTTGGTGATTTATTTTGGACCACTTCAAGTACAACTCCTCCATCTTCAAGCTATTTATCGGAAACCCTTGGATATACTTGGACTAATTATTATGGTTCTGGGTCAACACTCGCATTCCAAGTAAATGATACACCAATAGGCTCAACTTCCGTGCCAGAACCACTAACCACCTTGGGGACCGTGACTGCTGCTGGTTTTGGTATAGCTCTACGTCGCATCCAGAAGCTACAAAAACAGGCAAAATCCTAGCATCGCATACTGAGTG
>Ga0209611_10006068_pt1 | contig 19973 bp, 20 predicted proteins | sample S1TSphgellanicum_3_FD_187693 | JGI IMG/M metagenome (GOLD analysis project Ga0209611, IMG submission 187693) | Host-associated microbial communities from peat moss isolated from Minnesota, USA - S1T2_Fc - Sphagnum magellanicum MG (SPAdes) (version 2) | ecosystem: Host-associated > Plants > Peat...
AAAACCGTATTTGATACGGATTGGGAATATTCCTGCAGGTACCTATTTTGCACGACGGGCTGTTGTAGCCTCGGCACAGCTTCGTCCCGAACCACTGCACCGCTACTTCCCGAACCAGGGTTACAGCTACGGACCGAACCCGGGAGGATGTGTTGCTTCGGGCCGAACCTGTCAAGCGCCAGTTCTGTGTGGCGGAGCTAGGAAGCGGAAGAAAGGAGAAGATGAGGGGAGAGAAGAGAAGAAGCGTAGCGCTCGCATTCCTCCCTCCGTTCGCACCAAAAATTCACGCGATTCTTTTGCATTGGGTCATCGCCAATCAATCGTGTTCTGTTGCAGAGATAATTGTGCATCTGCAGATCTCGATCTCCAGTCGCGATTTGCAGTATCCGTGAAGAACGGTGCAATATTCTTTGATGAAGAGATGGAGTTGTGTGTGTTTGTTTGTGTGTACACGCGCCAAACCCGAGCCCCCTCTCCCCCCATTTTCCCCTTCTGGACGAACAAATGCGAAACTGGTAGGGTAGAGCGCGCAGAAGAGATGTGGTAACAGTGAATTTTTTTTTTCTTTCAGAATTGAGAATGAGGAGGAGGATGATGACGAGGAGAAGAAACGCAGGGGCTGAACGAAGAAGAAGGCGCAATGAGGAAAAGGGTCTTTGTGGTTGCGGCGGTTGGAGACTTATTAGCTCAATTTCTTCTTCTTCTCCCTGAGATTGTACACAAGACTCCATGTGTGTGTGTGGCAGCAGCTACCACAACAAAGAAGAAGAAGAAGAAGAAGACTACTTATTACGATGGCGACAAGAATCATTGGTGTTGTTGTTCCTCCGCTTTATCACCACAGTCTCGGTCATGATCCTCCTCCTCCTCCTCGTCTCCTCACCAGTACTGGCTGCAGCAGAGTAGCAGCATTTGAGGAACGTGCACGAGGAGCTAACGGCCGTGGTGACAATAATTATAAGAAGAAGAATGGCGGCTTTCTCTTCCCATCTTCTCTTTCTCCCTCTTGCAAAATACGTTCTCGCAACAGCAGGTAAACCCATTACTGTAGATGCATACTTCTCATGCTGAGAGCGAGAGAGATAGAGAGAGAGCAGACATGTTTCATAAACCCTAACAGAATAATTTTTGTATCTTTTGTATCCACTACCCATTTCAAATTTTGAGAGAGACAGAGAGAGAGAGAGAGAGCAGGCATTCTTCATAAACCCTAACAGAATGATAACATTTTGTATCTTTTTATCCACGACCCATTTCAAGTTTTTTCGATCGAGAGCATGCATGTGCTTGAAGCGAAATTGGGCTTGTTGTTCTTCTATGCCTGCTGTCTTTCACATCTGCTGCTGCATTTGTAGGGCCCAAATGAAGACATATCCTCCTGACATCCGCCTCATGGGTCTGAGAGACTTGAAACACATGTACTCACATCCTCCTGATATCTTCCTCATGGGTGTGAGAGACTTGAAACACATACTGACATCCTCTTCCTGGTCTTGAGAGAGATTTTGAAACACAATTGACATCCTCCTCCTGGTCTGAGGGTGAGAGACATACTGACCGTCCTTGTCCTGCTGAGGTTGAGAGAGACATAATACTGACCATCCTTCTCCTGCTGATGGGTTCACCAAATGCAGTGCCAATCAGAAGAAACCTCAGGCTCGAAGAGTGCGGGGACGACCAATGCCAGAAGTGAACAGTTCTCCAGGAGAAGAAGGTCGAGAAAGTCCAGTAAGGGAACAGGACATTCAAAATGAAACCTCCATGGATGCTGAAAGTTTGTCTGCAGAGCAGCAGCAAAGGGGTAGTAGTAGTATCAACAGTGAAGGCGGTGGTGATGAGGAGGGCATATTCAACCCGGTTTCCGTGGATGTGGTCACCAGCAATGGTTCAATGTCAGATTCATCGCCCAAGGTAAAACCATAAATGTCTTCCAGGATAGGTAGTGTGGGTGTTGTAATCTTGATGTCAAGAGCATCTCTCTACAATTGAGAGCTTGCTTTTCAAAGTCTCCATGGGTTCTTGGTTGACTATCAGCTGCTTCTGCAAAGGCACTACATGATTGTTTGAAGTCATCATGGATGTTGGATGCAGAGAAAGACAGGATCTTTCAAGGACAAGGGAGTTTCAGGTGTGAGTGTGGATGAGCTGATGATAATGATGAAAGACGCTGAAAACAGTGAGTGTTACCGCATTTGTGTGTAACGTCAAACCTTGGAAAAGATTATGGACTTCATATGCAAATTTGCTTGTCATTTGCGGAGATGTCTGTGATCAGAAAACTGTAGCAGAGGGACTGTAACAGCTTCTCTCCTTTCTTTTATGTGGTTAGACATAATGCTGCTCAACCAGGTGCGAGAGCGTGCACTTGAAGAACTGCAACAAGTGCGCAATGAAAGAGACAAGCTTCAATCCCAAGTTCAAGTGTTGCAGGTATTCTCTGGGCCCCGAGTTTTCTGGAGCCAATAGAATATTAGTCCCATGTACTAAGAATATTGATGCAGATGCATATGTCGTGGACAGGCTCAGTTGGGAGAAGTGGATGCCAAGCAAAAATGGACCGTCCAAGCAGCAGAGAAGGCTAACCTGCTTGAGAAAGAACTCAGAACCCTTAAGGGGAAATTGGCTGAAAAAGAAGCAGATAGGATAGCAGCAGGAAAATTGGAGGAGGACTACAAACAGCTGCAGGCACATGCCCAAGAACTATCAACTCATCTTAAAACATCCAGTTCCAAAGGGCTGGAGCTGAAACAGTTGCTCACACAAAACCAGAGCTCACAAGATGAGATCAATTCCCTCCGAGTGCAATTAGCAGATGCACAAGCAGAATTGGCAACATTCACCAAGGGGACTGAAAGACTCAGTCCACAGTTGCAAGAGTATGTCAGGGGATTAGAACTGAAAGTAGCATCAGTTGAGTCAGAGTTAGCAAAGGCCAAGGCTAGTGATGCTGAGCTTGCCTCACTAGAAAATGAATGTCAGGCTTTGAAAGAGGAGGTAGCAGCTTTGCGGGTGCAACTTGCTGCTGTCTCAGGCAGCTCAATTGCCATGACACCAGAGGTGGTTGCTCAAAAGGAGCTTCTGCAGAGCAAGGTACCTCACATCTCAAATGACTGCTGTTGGTTTAGTTGTTATCTAAAAGGATGAGGCCAAGGAAGTCTGTTGTGTGACTTGCTGTTCATGAGTTTGTTGCAGTCTTGAATGAGGATTTTATTTACTCTTATTACTATTTTTTGTCTATTGATTGCTAGTCAACATCATGATCAAGTCTTCCTATTGCTTCCAGAAATGTGACAGAAACCCAGGATGCAGATTTCTGTATAATAGGTTGCCCTAAAATTTGGTCAGATGATTATATGCTTACTACATCTGCCATTGGCAGCTGAAGAGCTGATGAAGCTGATGGGGAGTCATGGCAGCTAGACACTGCTGTTCACACTGAAGGTGATGGTCTGATGCTTTGTGAGTGACACTCATAATGTTATGACTGCACTCATCAGGTGCTGAAAAGAGTTTTTTTTTTCCCTTGAGAAAAATGCTTAACGTGGCAAGTATTGGTCAACAAAGCTGTCACCAGTTGAGATCAGTATATGCAAAGAAGACCTAGTCATCTGGGTATACTTGCAAAGTTTGAATGGATGGCAGATTTGGGATGTCTCTTGAAGGTGGAGTCACTGCAAACAGAACTGGCACAAGCTGAGGCTGAAAGAACCTTCATGTCCGAAGTGCACAGTGAGAACCTTGACCTGCGCAACCAAGTGCAGCTACTGGAGCAGCGTCTCCAGGAATCAGATGTTGAGATCCGTTCTCAATTGAGAATGTATGATGAAGAGGTCCAGGCATTTCAGGCAAGTTTGGAAGGCCTGAAGGCAGAGGCTCAGGTTGGTACGATGCAAATTGCAGTTGGTGAAATGCCATGGGACTTTTGGAGCAGCATGATGCTACAGATTGAAGCATTGATGCTGGACAGCCTGATAACTCAGGTCAAATCTCTTTTCTCTTGGAAAGTTGTCAGTGATGTTCAAAACCTCTTTTGGAGGGCGGGCAACCCACTAGTGTTCTTTTCCATCTTTTACTTTCGTTGTATTTTCTTAGTAAGGTGCCACAATGTTCAGACCTCTTAAAACCCAGAAGATGCTGCTACATGTGCAATAAATAACCTGTTCTTCTAAACCAGACACACATGCACTATCTGTTATAGGAAGATGCAAAGGAGTTACGGCTAATGGCATGGCGGAGGGAAAAGGCTATTCGAGACACCTATGTGACTCTCCAGGATGAGGTGGATGAGGATATGGCAGCTGGACTTTTGGACCTCATCAAGCCACATAGTAGGTAGGACACTCACTACTGGTTATCCTTGTCAGCACAGTCCAATCGATTTTGACAAGATAGTGGCAGACTTAAAACAGTGTTGGGCGGTTCTTGACTTTTATGAAGAACCTCTGGTTCCAGTTCCACGAAAAGATTGAACCCCAGGTCTGGTTTTGGTCCACTTCTTGAAAGAAAAAAATCAGGTTCTGGTTCCAGTTCTAGTTCTAGTTCTGGAAATCAGACCCAGTTCCAGGAAACTGGTCTGAAACTGGTTTTCAAAAATTCTGGTTCTGGTTCCAGAACTGGACCTGGTTTTAAACCTGGTTCCAGTTCCAGAAATCAGACCCCATTCCAGTTCAGTTTTTACTAACTGGAACCAGGACCAGCAGTTTTAACAAGACAAGGAGGGTAACCGCCCAACACTGCTCTAAAAGTGGACATGACCATCTCCTGTTGTGGACCATCTCCCCCACTGACACGTAACAGGTGAACTACTGGGGTGTTTGTACAGGCCAGGTCTTTACATTGTGAATATTTCTGCTGAAATGGCTCCAGTTGCCAAGGTATTTCTTACATGCTACTTTCATCATGTCACTGGAAGAATCTGACTTGGGTGGTGGTAGAGTCTGTTCCTGTTATGTTTCAACTTGTTTTTAGCTAGAAGGTTTTGTGTTAGTTTCCAAATCCATCTTACCCACCAGGTTTATTTGTGTGACTTCAGAGTTGTCACTTTTGGGTGTAGATAGACACTGTGAAGGTTAAAAGGGATTCTGTGGCTTGAATTGGGCTTGTTCCCTTGTGGTTTGAAGGTGGGGGGCTTAGGAGATGTGGTAACAGGGTTGAGTCGCTCGTTACAAAGGAAGGGTCACCTGGTTGAAATCATCCTCCCAAAATACGACTGCATGGACTACACTCGCATTAAGAGCCTCAAGGTCTGCTGCCTCCTCCTCCTCACTTGTGCTCATGAATGGCCATGTGCTGTCTTCTGCTGTGAAAAGGAGTCATGTGATTCACATGAAATCCTGAAGAAAGACTGCAGACAATGTCCAGTTGGAGATGTAGTGGAGAGAAGAATATATTATGTCACAAGATTGTTGTACATGTTGTGCTTTTTGGAGCTTCAATAGGAAAGGAGCACATCTCCAATACTTAGACAGATGCTAAAAAAAAGTTCAAAAAGTTCAGGAGTCTTGCTATTTCTTTTTAGTGCTAAGAAATGTCTTGTGGGGATTTTCGGGGCAGGAATTGGATCTGGAGCTCCACTCATTTTTTGATGGCCAAATACATAAGAACAAGGTCTGGTCAGGAATTGTTGAGGGTATACTTCCTTATATCTCACACACATGCTTTGTCTTTTGTGTCTCCATCAGTTGTCTTTAGCATGAGTGGAACACACACATAATATGATACAATGTGCACTTTGATCAGCTCCTTTGAAGGCACATCCATCCTGTATGGTCACTGATACAACTATCACTGCCCAGGTAATGTATCACTCTGCTGGTACATGATGCAAAGCAGTTGATGGACTCTGGCTTTTCTGGCCATTATGTAAATAAGTGTGTCCAACTGTAGTTTGGAAAATGAGCTACTTATTCCTCTGTAAGGAGAGACTGATCCTCCTCCCCATTGAAACAAGGGAAAAAAGTTTCAGCACTTACAAAGTACATTCATGGGTCTTCCAGGTCTTCCTGTATATTTTATTGAGCCACTACACCCAGCAAAATTCTTCTGGAGAGGTCGATTCTACAGTGAACCTGATGATTTTAAGCGCTTCACATATTTCTGCCGAGCTGCACTTGAGTTCTTGCTGCAATCTGGGAAGCGACCTGATGTCATTCATAGCCATGATTGGCACACTGCTGTTGTGGTAATTGGGCTCGGTCTTTCTGCATTTCCTCAAGTACAGTGAAACTTTTTCAAGGTGGAGGGTGGGAGGAAGTCATTGATAAACCCAAACAAGAAGAGGAACTGAATAGGTAACTTGGGTCTTGCTGCAGGCGCCTTTGTATTGGGACATCTATGTACCACTTGGCTTGGACTCTGCAAGGCTGGCCTTCACATGCCACAACTTTGAGTACCAAGGTGCTGAGCCAGCAGTGGCTCTTGCTTCATGTGGTTTAAGTGTGCGGGAGCTGTTGCGGCCAGATCGCATGCAGGACAATTCATTCCCGAACAAAATTAACCTTCTCAAGGTTTGCTTGCTTTTCTGTACTCTGATTGTCATGGGGTTTGGAACTTTATGCATGTGAGAGGGACTCAAGGTGCAAGTTATCATGAAGGATCCACATTCTGCACTTTAGGGCACAAACTAGGTGATACTGTGGCTTGGTTTGCATGTTTTTCAACAGACAGAAATCAGCCCATGTACATCATGGGTCTTTTCTCAAGATTTGTTTGGCTTTACATTAGGCTTGTGTGGGGTGAGATTGCAGGGAGGAATTGTTTTCTCAAATGTTGTGACAACAGTGTCTCCCACATATGCTCAAGAAGTACTCAGGCCAGAGGTTTGTGGAAAATCTCCCATCTTCATGATGTTATAACCCATTTGCTGCAATTAAAAGCTGCCTTCATGGAACTACTTGTGTGATGAGAAAGCTTCCTCTCTCCTGTGCGAGGGCACCCAGTGATCATCTAAGCACACAAAAGCTTGTTATGTGCAGGGTGGTAAAGGCTTGCAAGGAACACTTGCTCAGCACTCAAGAAAGTTTTATGGAGTTCTAAATGGCATTGATGATGAGGCATGGAATCCAGCAACTGACTCCCTCCTCAATCACCAGTACAGTGCAGATGACTTGAGTGGGAAGGAAGCAAACAAACGAATGTTGAGGGAACGCCTGGGACTGGCAACTCAAGGGGATGATGCAAGAAGGCCCCTTGTAAGTAGCTGTCATACATAGCTCCTTATTTTATTGTTGTCTTTTAAAGCTTGTTTTCTGGTGATCAGAACCATAGGAGTTATGTATGTTTTTTCTTTTTAATCTGCAGATTCTTTTTTTGTTTTGTTTTCCCTCTGCTTTTCTCTATGGTTTTTTCCCCTTCTTTGGTGTTAGTTGCAAGCCAGTATCATGCCCAAGTCTTCCTGTTGCTTCTGGACTTGCAACAAAAACTCTAGTATGTAGGCTAGTGGTTACAATGGCCTATACCCACTGTGGATGGCTGATCATACATGTTACTGTTGACGGTCTCTAAACAACTGAGGGACTGTCAATTTTGTTCATACTGCTAGTCTTATTGTTCTTTGTTTTTGTTCTAATCCTTCTGTGTTTTTCTCCTTCTGGGTCCTTCCAGTCCCTCATCCGGAAGTCTTTCTTTCACTTTAAGGAAAAGTTTTAGCCTTATTCTGGCTTTCTCAATTGTGAGTATGGAGATTTCCTGATTCTGATGAGAGTTAGTTTCTTTTGTGCTTTTGTGCTTTGGAGGAAGAGGAGGGGTCTAAGAGGGAATTGAAAAGGTGAGTTGGCCAGGTAGGCTGTATAACAAGGCTTGTGCCACAAAAAGGTGTGCACTTGATACGCCATTCCATCTACCGGACATTGGAGCGTGGTGGACAATTTATCCTTCTGGGCTCTAGTCCAATTCCTCATATTCAGGTACAGATTGGTACTGCATTGGGCCATACCTCTTGTTCTTTTGAGCAAATTTGACATGGGATCGATTTTGAAATTCTGTTCAATAGCTGGTCCTAACTGTGCTTGCATTGGTGGTCTGTAGCATGAGTTTGAAGGAATTGCACGCCAATTTGAGAACCACCCACAAATCCGACTGGTGTTGAAGTATGATGAGGCCCTCTCCCACTCAATCTATGCTGCGGCTGACATCTTTGTGATTCCCTCAATATTTGAGCCTTGCGGTCTCACCCAGGTGACATGCTCCAATCCTACTTCTTCCAACTTTTGGGAGATATTGTCCTGATGAAGTTCTAGATCTGTTATAAAAGCAGCCCTCCTCTTTTGGCTTCTGCAGTATTGTTCAGGATCATTGATGTTGTTGCACTGTGAGAATTGGACTGCTTCTTCTTAGACACAATGTTTACACAAGTACCCATTTATGAATTTTTTGCATCTCTTTGTCCATTTTTATGTTGTGTCTTGGAAGTCTGTCATGGGATGTATGTATACACACAACCCTGGATAGGTAAGGTGAATGTGTGCATGCAGATGATAGCAATGCGCTATGGCTCTATACCAGTTGTCCGTGAAACTGGAGGACTTGCAGACAGGTGAGTGCATGCACACTCACCACACTTCTTTCCCCTTTCTGCAAGAAATCACTGGCGCCTTCAAATCTCAACAACCAGATTCATTATCAATTGAAAGTGTTTTTTTTTTTTTTGTCATGGCAGTTTCTCTCAATTCTTGTGGTTTCCTCTGGCTAGGTAGTTCCAGAGAAAATGAAGAAAAAATCTTGACAAATGTATATGTGTGTTGGGGTGAGTATGACAGTGTGTTTGATGTGGATAATGAGAGCATTCCCATTGAGAAACGGAACGGCTTCTCATTTCAGTCACTTGATGAAGGGGTGAGTAAGAGAAACATAAGTAGTTTTTTTTCTTGTTGTGTAACTTTTGGGTGTCATGTTTATGTGTTTGAGATGGTGAGAACATTTCCCACATGTCCATTGCAAGCTAGATTTCTGACAGGTGAAACAGTTGCAAAAGGTTTGAAATGGCTCCTAAGGGGGGGACTCTACAATGTCTATGCAATGGTCAGTGGTCTGCTTCTCAAACTGTTTTCTGTGCAGGGATTGAATTGGGCTTTAGATCGTGCAATGTCTTACTATGCACAAAACCCTGATTGGTGGGAGAAACTGGTGAGGAAGGCAATGAAGATTGACTTCAGCTGGGATGTCTCAGCTGATCAATATGTGGATTTTTACAACCAAATCGTAACAAATCTTCATGCAACCAGGACATGAATGCCCAACCCAATGCTTCACTCCATGCCTCAGGATCCCAAACTGTTTTTGTCGAGTTTGAAAAGTTCCAGTCCTATGAGTTTGATCTAGTTTGTCACCACTCTGTTACACATCATATTTTTCCCTCTCCAAAGGAGATAATTTGAAATCTAAATTGTTTGAATTGTTGGTCTTTTCAGCTCTTATGTACATGGGATTGTGTTTAATAAATTGATCACCGATATTACCTCTGCTTGAGGCAGATGTTATTACAATTTGTTATTGCTGGGATATCTGCACAAAGACGGCTCTAGCCACTATATTTGGCTGGTATAACCATCTAACTCTGTGTCGGATGCCTACTGGCTTCATATTCTGACATGTAATGAGCTCACAGTGATTAGGTTGTCATTGGCATGGCAAACATAGCTCTGGGGAATGAATGCTCATTTGCATGGCAATTCTCTCTTCTGGCTTTCTGTCAATTTCATTCATTAGCACTTTATTGGCTCTGCCCTTCAGCGTAGAGACATTGGGATGCACCCGGAATCAGGCAAAAGTTTGGTATCACTACGATGTAGGGTTTTATGGAGTCCCCTGTAGAAACATTTCCAGGATTCAGCATTCTAACCACCATATGTTTCCTATTTAGTAGAGGTATCCCTAAAGTAAGGAAAACACAGCACCAAAACCCTGAGTTTGGTCATACATGGGGTGAGATTGAAAAAATACCTGGAAAAACATATATTAGCATTCAACGGTGGGTGAAACTCAGAAAACCATCAAGTTTGGTGATAAACTGAGTTTTAGGATCTGTCATTCCCGATCGCCTCCACTGCTGCCACACATATTTTCAATGCTCCCGTGCACAACTACTATAATTACTCTCGAACCTTCTGCATTAGATGCTGAGTTTCAGCATTTCATATTGAGATTTAATAAAATTCCCATGCTTTGCAGATACGTTATGTAACATTGAGTTAAATTGTCATTTTTGATCTCCTAGTACAAACCGCAAAACAAGGCTTTTGACTAGGTTTGGATATTAACTATCGCAAATGTTAACACCAAGTTAACATCACCTATTCACAAGAATGCCATATCATTGACAATGTCACCAAACATTACATATATGATTACACTCAAAAATCAAGAAAAATCTAATGTCGACTTATCATTGACTTAACACTAAACGTGAATGATGCTTTATTTTCGCACCCTACCAAACCAAAAGAAGGGCATCACACTCAATGAACTGAAGGCAAGCCTAAGGTCCAAGGCATTACCTACTTGGCATAAAGCACAAGGTGGACCCTACACAAAGGCCCTCCTTACGCACTACATAAGATCCCTTTGTACGATGCTTTCATATGTGCCAAAGCTGTGTCCATACAAAACCCACCTTGTGCATGGTAGATTATGCCATTTAATGAACTCGATCACCAATACATTTTTAAACTACCCAAGTGCTTCACATACTTGTTTCCTTCTTTTTCTTCTTTCCTTATTTTATTTATTTTTGTTAATTTTATATTTGTTGTCCTCTTTCTCCTTAGTTTTCAAAGTCTTCTCAATTTTTTTTTATTTTTAAAAAAAATTGTTGATAATAAAGTTGATTGAGAAAAGCCCACTACATGATTAAACGGTCCCATCACTAATGGACTTGTGCTTGAAACTTAACAAGTGGCTCATCACATAATATATCACTCTGCCCTTCAAATGACATCCATAAGGATGAATATATTCAACATACTAGAGTTATCCCAAAAGTCACCCTGTCTTCACCCTGTCTTTGGGCCTCCTTTCACCCCCTATCCCTTCTTTCAGTGCACAATCAAAGATTTTGTGGGGGGTCTAACTTAATATTTATTACATTTAACATTTAATTTTAATAATCTTGATGTAATAATTAATTTAGATTGTGCTGAATAATAATCAACATTCATTATAATGGTGGGAACTTGTTGAGAACAAATTGGGAACTAACCATATGGAATACATTGGGAACAACATGTTTTTTGTTTTTTGTTTTTTTTTTTTTGGGGTCTATGTTGGAAATGTGGTAGGAAAGGATTCACTAACAAGGGGTGTGTCACACTGTGGTCTTGCCATTTACATTAATTAAAAACTATCTTAATGCAAAAGAAGAATTATGGAAACTCATATATTTCACCATGAAAAAAATATAATCTTCAAAAAATCCTCTAAAAGAAACAAAAATCCTTCAAGAGATTAATAACTCTATGACTAATCTAATGTTTCAACACAAGCCAAAATATCATCTTTCAAAAATCCTCAGATAAAAATAGACCTATTATTTATTACCTAGGGGCCAAAATCCCTTATGCTACTATACTCTATAATGAATCTAAACACAATATCCTTCTTGCCTTGGTAGGCAAGGCCAAAAAAGTAAGAGAATAAATAAAACTCTAATTGTATCCCATTCACACAAAAGGAGTAAAATTTTAACTCAAAAAATTTAAGGGGGTTAAATGTTTTGAGATGCATTATTCCTAGGGTTTCATGGTTCATGTTCTAGGGTTTCATGTCTTCATGTTCTAGGGTTTCATGGTTCATGTTTTAGGGTTCCAAGCTCTCGTCGAAGCTCTGCACAGACAGAGAGCCAGAGAGAGAAGAGAAGAAGAAGAGAGAGAGAGAGAGAGAGAGAGAGGAGGACGGGGGGACGAGGAGATAGGGAGCGCAAGAAGAAGGAGAAGGATCAAGAAGAGGAGAAGTGTGGTGGGGGAAGGGGAATGGCGATGGGGCAGCAGGATGAGAAAACCAAGCGAATGCGGGAGCTTTTGAGTAGCTTCTACGGAACCGGATCGCCGGAATCCGATACTCCTACTGGGTATGGTCGTCGGGACACTCTGCAAGGAATCGACCTGCCTAATTTCGATGTCGATCATTACATGGAGTCTCTGGTAAGCTTGTTTTTATTGTTTCTTGGAACTCCACTTCCCTTTCTTTTCATGGATCTGGTGAACCTCGCTCGACATACCCATACATGTGGGTGCCAGATTTGGAGCATTTTTAGCTCTTTTTGTAGTTATTGATTGGAGCTCCTGGTTCAATTAGGACAACCCAATGACACACCAGAAAAAATTTTGGAGACAGACTTAGGGAAGTTTTGGGTTCTATGTGTTATCAGAGAGAAGATTGGGGTCTTCTTTTCTTTTCTTTCCTTTCCCATTATTCTCCCTTACGTGATCTAGTGATTTTCAATGCTGATACGCATGGAGATTGGATCTCAAACATTATGTTTCATTCAAGTGGAGCTGCAGTAGCTCACTGTGTGTGTTTTGTTTGGCCCTCTCTCCCTCCATCCGGTTCATGCAGCTCCACAACACTCCTTTGGATCGCTTGCTGCAAAGGCATGTGGAGGTGGCAGCAGAAATCAAGAACTTAGACAGTGACATGCAAATGCTGGTATATGAGAACTACAACAAGTTTATCAGCGCAACAGATACAATTCGAAGGTATGATCTCTCCTCTTTTCACTCACATATGCACTGCACTGACTTGACACCATGCTGCAAGAAAGACTCTATGATGATGATGATTATGGCCTGGCCACAAACAAGATAGGTGGACTTCCTTCCAATGGAGTTGGAGTAGTTAAAAAAGTGGGTTTTGTCTTGGGCTGCAGAATGAAGGAGAATGTGGCAGGCATGGAGTCTAACATGGAACACCTTCTTGACACTGTAATTTTCACACTGTCTAATTTATGACCTGATTCTGTGCAGATTTTTTCTTCATTGTTTAATGCAAAAACCTTTGCCCCTTGGGTCTCTCTTCTTTAACTTTGAAACTGTCACCTTTCTGCATTGATTGTCTTGACCCTGATCTCCAATTGCTGTTGCATTCTCATGGCTTTACTGTGGAGTTTGTTGGTGAATCCAAGCCCATATTTTTTTCAAAACCTTGTCTCAGTATTTAAAGAGCCCCTCAGTTGGATGCCATAGACAAAAATTCTGCACTATTTTTATTGTTTAGCAACTGAGGAGATTAGTATGGACAATAAAAAAACATGTGCCCAATTTGGATTCCCAAGGTTCTTCAACTCAGGTACCTATGTGTTGCATGTTATGGAAAAACTGGAGACTCGGAAACAAACGTGTCATTGGTACAGTGTTGTTGTTGGCCAGGTGACAATGGTGCGGGCTAAAAGTGATGGGATAAATGCTTCATTGTGTGAGCGGCGTGAACGCATTGAGCAGCTGAATGGCACCCGCAGTTTGCTTCGAAAAATCCAGGTAAATGTGCCTAACAGAAATTTGTCTGGGGAGCCTGAGGAAAGCCAAGTTTGACCTTAAGTGTTCCAACGCAATGATTAGAACATCATTCAAGTAAATATTAGAAGATATTTAAATGCAATCAGCTCTGTGGAGTTTGCAGTTTATTTTTGATCTGCCACAGCGACTTCGCAAGTGCATGAATGCAGAGGATTATTCAACAGCTGTGAAGTACTACAAAGGAGCGCTTCCCATTCTCCAGGTAATGCACCTCTTGGGTCTGTCTTACCAGCAAAGAATTTTATCCAGTGAGCAATGATAAGAGTTTTGCTATTGACGTATTACTGCTGCTTCTGGAAATGTGACAAAAATTCAGGGCAACAGCTTAGGCTCTAAGGACTTTCTGCTGCTTAGTTTGTGAGATTTTCAAGGAATTGCTTCACAAGAACACCTTGCACACCTGATAGTCCCTTGCAGACCTGAATAATTGGGTGGTAGTTTGCTTGGATGAGTTCATGCATGTAAATGTTCTGAAGCCTTTAGAGGAGGCTGTATATTATGGGTCAGCTATTAGAGCATCTCCACTGGGGCTCAGTATGTGGCCCTGCACTGGAAATCTTTGATGAGGTGCAGCAGTTATATCCAGTGGATCCACTGGAAGATTGCTCTGACCTTGGAAAAATGCACAGCTTCCAGGACCCTGTAGGAGCCTTGGAAGAGTGTAATAAACAAAGTCAAATTGTATTTATTGACTGCTCCCTGTTTCTGATTGGCTAATGGTTTGATTGGTCCAGGTGGTTTGCCGTTAGTAGTCTCCCACCTATTTGCAGTCCCACTTTTAGTTTTATGGGTGGGGTTGGAAAAAAGGTAAATAACTAAAACTTGGATGTGAGAAATATTTTTGCAGGTTCACATACTGAGCACTACTGGAGATTCTCTTAGGGGCTCACTGAGAGCACATATAATGTGATTAAGGTGGTTGCATTGTAATTGAATTGCAGGCATATGGCCAGTCATCCTTTCGCTCTTGCAAGGAGGAGGTGGACGAACTTATCTCCACCCTTACTGACAAGCTCCAAGTACTTTCTCTCTTTCTCACCCTAAACCCTAAGCTGCTCACAATATGGGTTGCCATCATTCTTTCCCCTTCCCCTGACCCACCCCACCCTTCCCCCCACCAGCAACCATTCCCAGTGATCCTACCCCAACCTCCTTTTGCTATATCCAAATTGGGTGCAGGCTATATGGCCAAAAGGGCAACTGCGAGAAGTGGCTTATGTGTACAGTAACACCTCTGCCTCAATGGGGGGCAATGCCTGGTGGATGTGGAGGAGATTCTAGTGTCCAGTCCTGAATGAAGAAAGGTGATGTCTTCATTGGATGATTGAGAAACTGGCAGCCACAGTACAACCTGTTAAAAGCCTTTGACAGATGTCATGTCCTGTTGTTTCTCTTTGACAGATGACAAATCCTGTTATTACAGAGTTTTGTAAGATATTGAAGCTATGCACCAACTGTAATAGGACTCTACAAAATGATAGGAGGCTTCTGGTGACAAACTCTGGCATAACTGGAGAAAATCCAGGTTCAAAAGCCAGAAGAAGCTCAAGTAATGGGGATTTCTGTTTCTTCAGGCCCAGGTGATGGACCAAGCAGTTCAACTTTCATCTCGAGCACGGGCAGTCACTCTCCTCCAACAACTCAATCACTCGGTCATGACCTTTATATCCTGTTTCTGAGCTTTCAGCATTTTGTTGGTGTGCTATGGTAGTTGTATTTTCTCTTCATGTAATAATGTCTGTACTTTTCCTTCTTGATGAGCCAATGGGTGGGTGGGTTCAGAAAAAAAATTTGTTCTCAAAAAGACTCTGAGAAGATCAAGTAAAGTTTGTCCCCTGATATGAGTTTGAGTTCTGGGAGAGAGTTAGTTGGAGAGAGAGATGAGTTTGTCATGCTGATGATATGAATTTCTTGGTGAGGGGATTTCCAGGTGGACAGTATGGTAGAAAGATTTATGACAGCACACTGGGACTGCTTGCTGGGAAACTTTGTAGCATTTGGAGGAGGCAAGCGTGAGACGAATGATGCTCTGACAGTTGGGTTTTACCCCCAACAAGGTCTCAAGGCACTAGATACTACAGATGTGCAGAAAAGATTGGTTGAAAAGGTATGTTCCAAGTGCCAGGCCGTCAGTTGCCTGAGCTGATTTACGTGCAATATGATATAGGCCTAAGAGTTTGGCAAGGGATTGAGCTTGGATTTGCAGTTGTTTACTCTGTTTGTAACCCTGATTATTTATGCAGGATTTGATCCAAGATTTCATAGAGACAGCTGGCACATTCCGCACATTATTTCCATCATACGAAATCCGGCTCATAGAAGCTGCAACCAAACTCTTTGATGAGTCAGTTCCCTCATAGTGTGCTTGCATGTTGATGAGTAGTGTGCATCTGAGCTGTTGGGTGATTTATGCTGCTTTTTTTGGAAGGGGGGGAGGGGTTCTGTCATCACTTGATCCAAAATGTTGGTTTATATTCTTTGGGTTCCACTTTCATGTGTATAACATACACATCTTGTGCCAGATTATGACCAATTTTCCTCTTGTTTGGTTATGTGTGCCTCCAGATACTTTGGAAGCATCCAAAGGTCACTGCAGCTGGAAGGTCAAGATTCGTCTGCCACAGAACTGATTTCTGCTTTTGGTACGTAGTATTTTGTGCTGGTGGTAAAAGTTAGTGGGAATGATTTTATGGTAGCTGGTCAATACCATATGTTGCTGTTGTTTAAACTGTTTTCAGGTTTCTTTTAGTTTTCTTTTTCTTTAGGGTTGGAATTTCTGTGTTTGCTGATAGGTTGTCAGATCTAAATCTGTTTATTATCAGCTCATCTCTCAATTCTTTTCAGGTTGACTCAAACTGTAAGTATGGAGTTAGTTCCCAGTACTTATGAAGATGTCTTTCCTTCTTCCTCTTAACTTGATTTCCATGAGGGTCATGTACATGAGCTGGACTTGTAACAGTGATGGCTTGATGACAATAGGCAAATGTGGGTTGACGGGAGACCTACTCCTCCTCCTCCTCCTCCTCCTCCTCCTCCCAGTTGTACTTGAAGCAGTTTGTGGGTGCAGGAGGCTTAATATCTGATATAACCCGAATGGACGAATTGGTGCCTGAGGCCAGTTTGCCAGAACGAGCTTCCAAGGTGCTTTGTGTTCAAAGTCAAACCACTCTTTTCATCTCTTCTTTGATACTGGGTTTCTCTGTCTGTCATCACTGAATGACACTAGCTTGATAGGAAAGAATGTTGCCACATGTGCTTTTAAGCTTGTTGGACTCTTGTTTGCAAAAGTACAATTTCTCTTTGTAAGTTTTTCAGTATTGGGTTGTGTGAAACCTTGCCTCCTGAAAGTCTTGGAGCTGTTGCTTTGTCAATGGAACCCCATGCAATTTGTGATGTCAAATCCTCTGTTTGTTTAGAATGCAATATACTCAATCTTGTCATGGTCATTATTGGGTTTTACTTTTGAGTCATGTCTGCTATGGAAAAAATTCTTTCAACAAAAATTTCCCCTCCTGTTTTTGATGTTTAGGCATTGGAAGATGCTGTCAGGCAACATGTTGCAACAAAGTTTTCTCACCTTTCTGACCAAATTAAAGGTTTGCATTCATCTATTATTCCTAAATTGATACACTTTTGATGATTTGTGTCTAATGATTTGGCTCATCAAGCCCTCAAGACACTGGACTACTGCTGGAATTACACCTATGTGTTTAGGGTTTAGGATTTAGGGTTGGGTGAATGGTTGCACTATACATACTTTTGTAACAGTGGCTGTTGCAGTACTAACAGGTAAATCAGACCCATCTATCATCATCTCCGCATTCAATCCCTTGTGTCCTAAACCCTAAACCCTTAGCCCTGTCTCCTGTTTGGATTTGATATTAGGCCTTTGCAATGGCATTTCTATGCAGCTGCCATAGTGGAGGAGCCATCTTCAATACCTGGAGCCACTGCTGATGTATCAAGACCACTAAAAGCTTCCCTTGATCGTGCCCAGGCAACAATAATACAGGGCAGCCTTGACGTCCTACAGGTCTTCATATTCCTGGTCCAATTTTCCTCTCCCAATAAGTATGGGGTAATTGTAGTGTAGATTGCGCAGATGCTCATGATGCAGTGACCGAATTAGTACCAACAATTCTGTACTCTGCACTGATAGGATTTGAAGCTGCTGTTGGACAACAGTAAGGAGTACTTGCTGCGGTGGCGGGATGAATACATTGATTTAGTGCAAGGGGGCTTCCAGGATCTCTTCACCAATCTAGTGGACCACTTCCTTTCTCTTTGTTTGAAATCAGGCTTCAATTCTGCTTCTGCTTCCCCTGACAAGTTACCAGAGGCAACCCCAAGCTTAGTCTTGTTGCTTGCCCTCCTTTCAGTATACATCTATCAAACTGCTGTACCGCAGATCACTGAGGTACTACATTTCACTTGTGACCCCATTGGTTTCAGGGAGTCAATTCTTTGGCAGGAAGAGTATCTGCAAAGGAGAAGAGAAAGATATATATGAGTTTGAGACTGGTGTAGAGGGTGGTAAACTAAGCTAAGCTGAGTCATCTCTTTGTTTTTTGTCAGGTTGTAGGAACTTGCTTTGTAGGTGGAGGTGTAATGGGATATGAAGCACGTCCTGCATTTGTGCCCTCTGAAATCTGTCGATTCTTTCATAGTACTGCCGAGAGGCTTCTTCAACAGGTTTGTTTACAAAGCCATGCTGTCACTGTCAGTCAGTTCTGGTTGTGAAAGCAGAATATAGCATCATTGGACCTCATATTGGTTGTGTATTACCAGTGTTTTGCATAAAATTCTGAAAGCCCCATGCAAGCCTTATATCAGTTCTTGCCAATGTAACAGTCAATTTCTGTAGGTATGGAAGACTGTCCGAGAGTCTTGATCTTGACTTTTTGTTGTTCTCAGAATACATCCACATGTGTTTCATATGGTCCATTTGGGTAAATGATCCTTATCTCATTACATTTGCAGTTTGATGTGTTTGGGGGTGGTGGCAGTATGTAGATGTCCAAGCTCAGAAGTTGTCAGTGTTGGTGCGCAAGAGCGTGGAGACCCCCAATTGGCTCAAGGTCCAGCCTTGGAACATGCCCTTGAAGCATTGATTTGCTCTTCCAAATAAGGAATAGTCTTCTGAATGCTCTATTTGTTTGGTCTTCTAACTCCAGAGTGTTGCAACTACAGCATGCATTATAAGAAAGCTATACAATTTTGATTATTTTCTGCAAGGTTTTAGCCAAAGCTAGAACGGAAGCTCGTCGATCTCAAATGCTGGAGACACTCAGACCATTCTGACAGTTGGGAAAAATGTTTGTTGACTGGATCATGCAGTACAAGGAACCAAGAGATGTTCGCATGTTTGCAGATTTGCTGTTGCAAGAGGTAAACTACCCTTGCATTCAAGGGATGCTAGATGGTTCTGATATTGTGTGCATAGATGATTCTTACCCAGTGTGTTGCTTCTCTGATGGAACAAACCAGAATTTTGTTTACAGGGGAATTTTTTTGGTGATTCTTTGTTTGGACCTCAGTATATTCTTGCAAGGGCTTCTGGACCCTGAGTGGGCACGTTTTTCCCATGTTGTCCTCAGAAGAACATGTTCTTAAAGCTTCTTGTATTGTTTCTTTCCTATCTTCCTCTGTGCTGTTGTGCTTCATAGTTTGTCCTTGGTTCGTAGGTTTTTGGATGATCTTTTTGTTCCTAATTTTCCAGATTTTGAGAACTTCATGTACCTTAAACCAAGACTCTTTTGGTAGCGGCATATACCCAAAAACCTCTTGCGAGTTGAATTGTACATCTTCTCTTGTAATTTCTTGGATCTAACTGTTAGCCAGAGTCCTCAAGGTTTATCCAGTGACATTTTTGACAAATGCTCTTAACCAGAGTATGCAGGTATTGAAATGATTAGAATGCCTCATGTTCATTCCAATATCTCAATGACTGTGAAGCTGGGGGTTATCAATAGGCAATTTTACAGATTCTTGAGACTTTGTAGTTGTACGAAGTTTTTTGTCTTCCAGATGGTCAGTCTTATTGTCTTTCTGAAGGCAAAAGGCTACCCTTTTAAAGTTCTTCTAAAGAGAACTAGAGGGTTGGTTCTTAAAGAAAAATTCCTGTTTGGAATTTCTGCTTTTGGCATTTTCAGATTGATTTTGCTTCGGGTCATGTAAGTGGGGAGCTTCCTGTAAGCCCACTTGTTCTTAGTCTTTCCCTGTTCTTTTCCCTTTCTGTCTTTCTTTGTTTCTTTGTCTGGTCTTTGTTGTGGGGTCTGTTGCTAGCCAGTAGTATGGCTGAGTCTTCCCGTTGCTTCCGGAATTGCAGCAGAAACTCAGTTCACAGGATGGTGCTTGTCACCGGCCTTTACCCACTGTAGGGAGCTGATGAAGTCAGTGGGGAAGTTGTGATAGTTAAGTCACTATCATACATACTACTGTTGATGGTCCCTGAACAGGTGTGAGACT
>Ga0209611_10006069_pt1 | contig 19972 bp, 15 predicted proteins | sample S1TSphgellanicum_3_FD_187693 | JGI IMG/M metagenome (GOLD analysis project Ga0209611, IMG submission 187693) | Host-associated microbial communities from peat moss isolated from Minnesota, USA - S1T2_Fc - Sphagnum magellanicum MG (SPAdes) (version 2) | ecosystem: Host-associated > Plants > Peat...
CAAAAATAAAATAAAAATTCAAAATTCAAAATTAACAAAAAAAGGGTAATTTTTTTTTAACATCAAAAATTAGATAAACAACAAAAAATGGAAAAAGAAGAAGAACAAACTAAATTAACAAAAAAACTGAAACCCCCAAATTTATTAAACAACCATTTAGAATAAAAAGAAACAATAATAATAATAATAATAATTTAACAAACATTTTCGAAAATGAAAATCGTAAATAAAATAAGAAATATAAAACTAAAATTTTCAACAAGTATAAAAAGAAAAAAAAGGAAAACCAAGGGGAAAATATTTTTTAAAAACCCATGAAAATAGAAATTGTAAAACTCTAGAAAAAACCATATTAAGAAAACCAAAAACAAACGAGAGGAAACAAAAAAGATAGATTTAAAAAAACAATTACAGAAAATGAAAATGAGAAATATGAAACTAAAATCTTAAAAATATATATTTAATAATTAATTAATTTTAAAAGGGACAAAATCCAAGAAAAAAAAACTTTTAAATTGGAAAATAAAATATAGAAATAAAATTTTAAATGGGATATATTTTTAAAAGAACATATAAAACCGGAATTTTAAAATTTATTGAAAAAAATACCAAAACAAAAAAAAGAAAACAAAAAGGAGAAAAAGAAAAACACTCTAGAAAAATAGATTTAAAAAATATATATTTAAAAACCAACAAAAAACAAAAAATAAAACTAAAAGGAAAAAAGGAAATAAGAGAAATAATGAAAAGTAATTTTTTTAAAAAAAGACCAAAAGATCTTAATGAAGGCAACAAACCTTTAGTACAATGAAAAGCTCTTGGTAATCACAACAAACCTTGACCACCATTGTTGGTTTATGAGGGCTGAATTGTAAAAGATTCACTTTTTGTAGTTGCTCTTCATGTTGTTCTTCCTTTTCTTCCATAGCTCCACACACACAAACAAAAAAAATCAAAACCAAAAAGAACAAAAGACCACAAAAACCTCAAATAAAGACAAAAAAAAAAGAAAAAAAGAAAAAAAAACAATGAAATTAGAAAGACCTCAAACAATAGTACACAAAATAAAATATAAAAAAGAAATAAAGATAGAAGAAAGAAAACCAAAGAGAGAATAAATGAAAAAGGTCCCAAAGAAATAAATAATTATGAACGGTAAAAGGACGAGAAAGAGAGGAAGGAAAGGAAAAGCAAGAGGTAGGGGTTGGTAGGGAGGAGATGGGAGAAGAAAAAAAAATTGATCATTGAAGGTTAGGGTGTGAGAAAAAATAAAAATATATGAACCTAGGACCCTATCCTGAGGTTGAATGGGGTTTCATCCCATCCAAAAAACCTTAACAAGATTTTTGGATGTTGCACTGGTGGGTGCTGGGTCATTCAAGCCCAAAAAAAAAGGGGAAATTTTACGGGGCACGAATTTTTTTTCCCATTTAATCAATATCCTTGGAGGGTAAGATTCCTATAATACTCCTATTTTATTTTTTAATGCAAATGATTATGATCATGAAACAAAATATATCCTTAAACAACATTAAATATTCATACCCTATTAAATGTATTCACAAAAAATAAATGGACAAAAAAAAATCTTTGGGTGGTTCATATGTATTTTCCAAACATTTGATGGGTCCAATAAAATGGAATGTGGGTTGTCCACATTTACATTTATTTATGGAGAAAAAAAATCCAACAATTTCAAACACTGGGAAAAGGAGACTTGTGAAAAATAAGAAAAATCTAACTAACCAAAAGTCAAATAAAAGATGGAAGAAACAAATGAGGCTTGGTGAAAAATAACAAAAACTAACTAATTAGAACTAGAAGAGGAAGGGGGGGGGGAGGGGGGGGGTGGCGACTAAAACTCAAATAAGAAAATGAGGACCAGGGTGCAAGGAATCAAACCTTTCTCCCCAAATTTGTGTAATCCAAATTGAACCATTGAGGTGAAGACCCATATTGAAACAATAGGGTATTTATTTTTTAACAAATAGTTCAAATTCAATTTAATTAAATTAGTTGTAACAATTGTTTTATTGATAGAATGAAATCAAATGTATGACTAATGCATTATACATAATTTTTCAAATAGTTATTCATTTATAATGATGGTTTTTTTTTTTTTCAATCTTTCTATTAAGGTGGCTAAATTGACATAGTGTTAAAATTAATATGGTGTTCCATGTAGCACATAAGTTAGTTATCCTTTCAAATCTTAACCATACTTATACTTTGAGGGCTTAGGGTGCTTGGTTTGGGGTTGTGCAACTAAGAAGTTTTGTAAGGATTCAAACATCGACTGCCCATTTTGTTGTTGGTTTCAATTGACTTGCTTTGTTTTTTTAACAAGTTATTTTATTGGCCCTGCCTTGTAAGGCATGGATATAATGTTCATAATCATTATAGAGTATAGTGGTTTCAAGGGATTTTGCCCCCTATCAACTAGGTGAAATGATCCTAATTTGGTTGTCAAATTTTCACTTTCATCTTTTGACATTTTGTTGTCCCTATCACCTCCTTAAATGTGCACCTAGCTCAACTAACTTTGTCACCAATCCATAAGCACAAAACTAAATATTGAATTGTCATATGCAAAAGATTATGTAATTATTTCAAAATGTGACAATTTATTGAAAACATTCTAATACACATGCCATGACAAATCCTTTTTTTTTGGGATTGAAATTTTGCACAAATGTGAAAAATAAATATGAAAAAAAACTTTGGCTAGAGTTCAAAATTTAGTACAAATAATTAGTAATCCTTTTATATTTTTGGCTACACATTGAGAACTAACTATTGAAATTTGGTTACTTTTCGATTTGATCCTTTTTCGTTGTTATAGTAATGAATGTGAATGTTTCATGGATGGAAATTCTTTAGGGGATGGGGGTTGGTAGTGGGTGAAGATGAATTGATGGATGTAGATGTGGATGTCCTTTTACAACAACACAATGCACATAAAAATATATTTAATTAATTTTTTTCCCCTAGTTACTACCAATTTATCATATATGTCAATTGTTGATATTAAATTAATGGCAAGGCCATTGTGTATAACACACCTTGTATGGAACTTGCGTTGCAAAAGTTCCCCTTAAAGAAATGCATTTATCTAAACAAAGAGAAAGATATACCCTAATACCTTGGCCATATTATATTGTTGATCATATTATTTTCATAAATATTCCTTCCAAATCAAAAATGTTGTGAAGGATAATAATGAATATATAAAAATATTCCATTTTTTGAAATGAAAATTTCAAATTTAATTATTTATTTATTTGATGGACATGTGTTGAAATGGCCAAATTACTACAATATGTGTTAAACTCACATTCCCCTTCTTCTTATGATCATTAATTAGCCACACATATCTACCTAGTTATCACCAAATGCCTTCCCTACTACTTGCATGATAACCATTTACATAGCTTGCCTATCTATGGTAGGTACCTACTTCCATAGGTAGTCTGAGGTGGAGTGGGGGGGTTTTGTAAAATAGGCTACCATGTTAGGTAGACTTAACAATGTGGATGAATTGAGCATGTGAACGAAATTAATCACGTGGATGACATCATAGCGTAGGAATGAAGTTGATAAGTTGGATATCATGGATGAAATTCTTCACATGGATGGAGTTGACAACGTGGGATGATATGACCATATGGATTTGGGTGAAACTTGGACACAAATGAACCTCATTCCATGGGATTAAAAGAAAAACCATTTGGACAAACTTGACAACATGAAAAAGCTTTTTGGTCACATGATGGTCTTGGTCCCATATGGTTGAACTTTGACACCTGAATGAATTTGTCAACATGGGTGGTACCTAAAGATATTGATGAATGTGAAGAACAGATGAAATTGACAACATTGTTAACATTAATCACATACAAAGTTTGTGACTATGTGAATCTCACTTTTGGAATGTACAAAAACATACAATAAACCATATGGAACAAACTTGATTACATGAATGAGGTTGACCACCTTTCATCCACTACTGAGAGATACAACACTTGGAAGAAAGTTCAATAACATGGATGGTAATCACTATCATTTCTAATGTAACTAATATATGCTATTAAATTTCATCCATATCATCAATGGTATGAATCATGTTATGCATGGTGATCACTATCATCCATATGATACAATATCAATAATTTCATCCACAAGTATTTATTTTTATTTTTGCCATGGATGTTTGTATTGTAAATCATTATCTTGCACATCAAATCTTCATTCATGTGACCAAATTGCATTTTACAGGTTCAATTTCATCCATGCCACAATTCTGCCAAGGTTTATCCACATGACACATCTTCATTGTCGACTTCATCCATGGACAGGTTTTGGGGGGGGCGCAAGGGGGGGGGTGTGAGAAAGGGTTTGTGAAATCTCCATGGTGACAAACAAAACAAGATAGGCAAGGGGTGTGTCACATTGTGGCCTTGTCATTTACATTAAAACAAAACATCTTAAAGACAAAGGAAGAATTATCAAAACTCAATTATGTTAAGATGCAAAAGTTTACTTCAAAAAATCCTCTAAAAGAAACCAAAATCCTTCAAGCTATTATAACTTTATAATTAATCTAAATTCCAACACAAGCCAAAATCTCATCGTTCAAAAATCTTCATATAAAAATAGACCTATTATTACCTATGGACCAAAATGCTTCAAGTTATATACTTTGTAACGAATCAAAACACAATATCTTTGCCTACCAAGGCAAGGCCAATAAATTACCCTTTATGTGTAAAACCTAATCATTAAGGGAGGAGAAATCTAATGTTGGTTGGGTATCTGATTTTTTAATGACCATGTAAATTGAAAACAAAAATTAGACTCCAAATAATCATTGGGTGTGGGTATTTTGAAAAATCAAGGTCAAAGGCCCCTTGATCCCATATAGTTTTAAATATAAACCTCCAAGATTGGTTTTTGTTAATTTCTTAGAAAAAATTGTTGAGTCTTTTGAAAGAACCCATGGATTTTTTGTTCGTGCTTTAGACACTAAACCCCATAAACTTTTGATTTTACGGGCTTATAATTATCACCACATAAATTGACAAATAAATTAAAAATATTGGTCTAAAATACCACCCATCTTAGGTGCAAAATTTGAAGCTAATAAATTATTAGTTTTTGGACTTATAATTAACATTACAAAATCTACTGACACAAATATTTGATGGATATTCAACATTGGAGGAATCATATTTGGGAACTAACTAAAATATCATAAAAATTGTATTTTCTATATTTTTGGAAAGGTATTCGGAAAGGAAACGAGGAAGGTTAAATAATGTTTTGGTGCCTCGGCAACTTCAACAAATAGTAACTAAAGAAATAATTAATTTGGCATATTCATTGCGAAAAATAAAATATAATTGAAGAGTATAAATTGTCTATTGCAAAATAATTGTCTTTTTTGAAAATTTGAAAAATTCTAAAAATAATATAATTTTAGTGTAGTTAACTGGACATTGTCAACACTTCAAGTTCATACTTCATAAAAACTTGTTTCACTATTTTAATGAAAAATAGTAAATGAAAAAAAATCCTCCCCCTTTTTATGCCCCCTCCCCCCCCCAAATTGACATAAAATAAAAGCAAGGCCTTGAGGGGGGGGGGGGGGGGGGGGGGGGATGGCATGGGATGAAGATGAATCAATGGATGTGGATGTGGACAAAAATGAGGTGAATGTGGATGAAAATGAGATGGATGTTCACAACATCATTCAAGTTGAGGTAAGGAGACAAAGGTTGAACATTGTTAATAGTAATGGTGGGTGGTGGGTAATGCACACAACAATTGTCGTTGTCAGAGGAGGAGGTGGATGTATGCCTTTGTCGTGTTGGGCTTGTTGGGTGGGTGTGTAAGAGGGGAGAGTGGACAATTTGTGGATGTGTGTAATCGGATCTTTAAGGTTTTTGTAACCCTAAACCTTATAACCCAAACATGTATGGCAATGAGGTTTTTTGGGGTGGTTGTTGCATTTCAGGAAGAGTCTTTAACTATGAATGAATATAGCCATTTTGGTAGAAAGGGAAGGACTTCTTGACATGGGAAGTAGGATTAAGACTCCCTAGAACATGGCACATAGTGGGTTGAAATCAACCCTGGTGAAGATTTTATCAATGGTCTCCATGTGTCAATGGCTTGGCATAGGGTTGTTTTTTCGGGATTTGTTATTGTAAAAGACAATGAAGGATGGAAGGAGAGATGGTGGCATGCAATTGGATGTATCCAATGTTTTCTTCATCTCAAGAAACATCAGATACAACCAAGCACACACTGTGGGTTCAATTGTGTGTTGGTCGGTATGAAATAAAAAAGGAAGAGGATTTGGCAAAGGGGTTTAAATGGGCAGGAAAGGCGCAAACTAAGTGTGTTGGATTTTGTTGGATGTTTGCTAGGAGATCCCAAGTAACATGAATTGATGTTTTAACCATTAGGAATTGTGAAACATCAGTGCTCAATTTGTTGGTTTGCACACTCTCAAGGGCTCCAAGGTTCTACAAATCCTAACGGACTTTGCTTGAGTGCAGTTCAATATTGTAAGAATGTGCAAAGTCATGTTTTCATGCTATAGCCTTACCTGTGTGATGTTTCATTGAAGCCCACATCTGGTCTTTTGATTTATTTATAATGGGGTCCGTTTCAATCAATCAAATGGTTTAATGTGAACTTCAAATTGTAAACATGGATAAGTTCTTAATGTTTACAAGTATATGTTGGCATGATGTGTGCATGGTGTTGATGTAATTTTCCCATGAAGTTTGGGTGTGGACCATAAACAATAGTGTGAGAAGTGAATTAGTGTGGGTTGCACAATTGATCCAACATTATAGGGGCAAGTTAAAATTGAAACAAAGCTTTGTGTCACAAGCTTGTTACAATTTGAATGAGGACACCTTTGACGTTTTGATGCAGCTATTTCTCATGAGTGCTGGTTACCCAACAACATTATGATTGAATCTAATCCCATTGCTTCAAAAAAAAGTAACCAAAGTTTAGGGAGTGTTGTCTTGTATAACTACCTGCATGAAATTTTGGGTAGATTATTATATGTATTGATCTACACCCACCCATTGTGAGGGGGTTGATGGAGTCAATGGGGAGTTAATAATAACTACTCGCAATTATTCAAGATGAAGGTGATGCTCTAATACTTTGTGAGCGACACTCATAAGGTTGTAACAACATTTATTATGGTATTGTCAGTTTTTCAATTTCTTTGGTTTGGACACAAACAGTTCCCTATTTTCAAACATGTGATCATGGAGTTTTCTCAACAATTTCATAGATATATATATTATTGCATGGGGGTAGATAGTTTACTTTTATTCCAATCAAATTTGTCATGGGATAATTACATCTTTGTTAGTGGTCCTTCTATTATGGCCTGCATTGCCTTTCACTTGTGTGATTTCAATTGACTAGGTGTTTGTTTTGTGCAATGTTTTTGTATGTCTTCTATCCATTAGTGTAGCATATACCCATGCCTACCTGCTACGAAGCCCCTAGCTCAAATGCCATAGCAGCAAGAGCAGGTATATGCTTTTATTAATCTTTGAAAGGCCTCCCAAAATGAAATATACGTTTTGATGTCATCATCTTTGGGTTAGAGTCCTTTTAATTGCTAACTGTAGGGAAGGATATTGTAATGTTTTTCCTTAATTATGATGTTACATTGAAACCTTAATTTACAACAATCAGTGGAGCTAGAGTGAGCTAAATTTAATTGATTAGGCAAATCATTGCAGACCAATTTATAGTCTATACATCCAATTTAGTTGGATTATTATCTTTGTGTTGTATATTACTAGATAACAAAGTTGACTTAATAGTTAAGTTTAACATGGGTTTCAAGTCTCAACAAATATATGTTGGGGGATTATGCAGGGGTAAGTGTCCCTGTTGTGGATGGCCATGCGGGAATCACCATTCTCCTTACTATCATTTAGGTACAATATTGGCATTTTGTTTACTTCATTTGGAATTTAGGTTGTATTATGTCACCTTCAGAAAATGCACATTGATATTTTCTTGACACCAATGTTATTCCTAGTGATGATAAGTTGGGTGAATCCATGTAATAGTAACACTTCAAATTATTTGCAGCAAGGTTCTGATTGTTGCTTCTTTAAATACTACAAACTTGGTGTTCTTTGGATTGCCTACCATTAATTAAGTATGTGGCATGGAGTTGGAGTTTAGTAAAGCCAAATTTCTTGACAATGAATAATTTACTCCTTTTGCTCAAAGTATCGAAAACCTTCAATATGAAAACCCATACAATTTCTAGGCTAGAGGGTTCCTTAAGACTAATCAAGGGGTGTCAATCAACACATGATGGTTTTTGGTTAACATCATTCTTTAGATAACTATTGCTTTGTTTACCAGGGTCTTGGCCACCTTAGGATAAAAAATGCATATGGATGCGCAAAGTGATGGACACTTATTGTGTGTGATGGTACAAGTTGTTACCCAATAGCTGCATAAGGCGCTTGCATTTGGCTTCTTCTGTTTGTTGTTTTGCCACAAGTCATATATGTAGTTTCAACTCCATCTAGCCTTTCACATCAATTTTTTTGGGTTGTTTTTTTGGTTCATCAACTTTATTATTTAAGTTCTCCTTTGCATCATCCTCACTTTCCCTCTCATTTATTATGTGATTCTCTAACAATGGCACATCATTTTCCTTCATTGTAGCACATTTTGTAGCACAAAATAGATTTCTCCTTCCTAGGACACTTATCAGTACTAGAAATTTTGTCTTTTGCAATTTTTCTTATGTAACTAAAAAATGTCGCATGCAACTCCAAAATAGTTGCATGTGAGATTTTTTAGTTGCATAAGACAAGTTGCAAAAGACAAAATTTCTAGTAGTGTATATATTTTTCTTTGATTTTTTGTTTTTGTTGTAGTTTTTTTTTCTTGCTCTTATTGCATGTATCTTATAATTTTTAAAAAAATTTATATGTAGGTTTTTTTAATTCGTTGAAATTCATTTTATTTTTCTTACTCAATTGTTATTGCATTTTTTTTATAGGAAATATAATCACTTTGATAACCATTTAGTGTTTGGAAAATCCATGACAATCTTTCCACCCAAACTCTCAAGAATGTCCCCTTATTGCCACCAATGTTGTTGGCCCATGGTCTAATACCAACCCATGGTTATTTTGAAAACGATAACTTTTGGGTGTACGTACTACCATCTCTCTAGTCACCACAACTATCTTTTATGCCTATAGAACCCTCTCTGACCCTTGTGAGTTCTCAAACTCTTCATTATCTAAACTTCCTCCTCATCTAGCTCAATGAAATTAATGTTCCCCAAAATCAACGACAGAAGGCGTCTTCAAGGAATCTCCTCATTTGCAAAAATGTCCATACATATAATTCCTACTTTGAACATCTGCTTCAAACTATCCACAAAGCATTTGCCCTTTATCCTCTTTGATACAACTTTCATGAACTATCTCTAAAACAAAGTTGTGTCATCTGACTTTTGAATGATGAACTGTAGAAACCAAAATGCCCCTCTCAAGGCTTTCTTTATGTATTTCAACGTTGAGTGGACAGTTGGTTTAAAACTACGGGCATGTTTCGATAACATCTTTTAGATCCACTCCAAAATAGTTTTGATGGTTTCTTGTATAGTTCTCTTAATCACATCACTAACAGTCTTTTTCCAAACGATCAATTCATAGGTGATGAACTTAAAACCCTCACCATGCGCACCCAAGGTGGTGGTATTGAAGTTGTGCATGTGAAGGTTGGTAAGGGTTCTACTCCTTTATCTGTGGTGTAAGTGCATGGTTCCTTGATTTTTTTCAACCTTTTTATATTTTAATTCTTTGTTTGCTCTGTTGCTTTGAAATTTTGGTACATGTGGAGAAGTGGGAACTCATGACCATTGTCAAATAGGATTGTTCTACTATGACATGTTAGCATTAAAAATAGTATTATTAACTACATTTCTTTGTTGAGGCACTCATAACAAACACATGTGCTTTTGTAGGTCATTTTGAGATTTTACATCTATGAGATGAACAATCAGCTTAGGGTAAATGGGGTGGGGATGGTGTAGCTATTGGCTTATGTAAAAGCTTATATTGATTAATAGAAGCGGGTGAGGAAGGTCAATTTGCTTGCTTATCCAACCCTCTTGTTTAGCATGTCATTTAATTGTTTTGTAATATGCAAAATAAACAATGTAGTGATTACCCATGGTGTTTATATTTTGACCTATAGTGATGCTAATCTTGTGATACATGGATCATGAGAAAGAAAAGGTGTCCTTCATTTCTAGCTCACAACAAGGACAATAGTCGAAATCTTGGCCATGCATGAAAAGATGGATTGATGTTTAAATGTTACATATGAGCATGGAATCTTCCCACTCAATTAGTTTCTTCTGATTTTGTCCCAATTGCATGTGATTATATATGTTCTAGGAGTTGTAATGGCAATGGATCACCATGGTTATTCATGATTATCATCTACTAATTAGTACGCCCATGATAGGTTCATTTCATTGTTGTGGCTTCTAAAAACATGATAAGTGGTTCAGGCATGAGACTTGGTGACATATTCATAACCTCCAATGGGAAACAATTGAGGTTTGTATTGAGAGCCATATATTTTCATGTGAAAATGCCATTCTTGTTTAGCGCTTTAGAAATATTCCCTTCCCATTTTTGTGTTATGCTCATTAGGTTTTGGGTGATACAATTTTTCCAACGGTTAATAATACTAATGCTAAGGGTAGACTTGCACTTGGAACTCATGTTTATGCTCGTGAGCTCAAAGTTGACATGGTTTGTACTTATGGTTTTCCACCCATCCATGAATCCTCCTTCTCCTTTTGCTTGATTTGGTTAGCTTAAGTTTCTTTTATTCATTGTTATTTGATGTGAGAATAAAACATATGTTAACCAAGGTTGGAAATTTTTTTTGGTTCACAACTAGCATTGTTGTCTATAAAAAAGTTAGGGTTCCATAATGATTGTCCTTCTACACTAATCTTTTGATGTTTTTAATTTATGGTCGGTCAACATCTCTTAATGAACTTTATGCTTTACAGACCTCTTGATTGATCCCAATCATGGTCTATATGAGTCAATTGGTGTTCATGAGGTGTCCACCCTTAATTTTAAAATATATATCATCATGTAATCGTCTTGTTGAATTTTTCAAAACTAGCATTCTTGTTATAAAAAAGTTAGGGTTCCATCATGATATTCCTTTTGTAATAATATTTTGGTGGTTTTTTAGGGTGTGGGTTGATAACTCTTGGAGAGCTTTATGGCCTTACAGACCTTTTGATCAATCTTGATCATGGTTTGTACGAATCAATTGGTGTTCATGAGGTGTCCACCTTCAATTTAAAAAACATATTGCCATGGAGTCGTCATGTTAAATTTTTCAAAATTAACATTCTTGCTTATAAAAAAATTAGGGTTTCATCATGATCTTCCTTTTGTAATAATCTTTTGATGGTTTTTTAAGGTGCGGGTTAACAACTTTTGAAAAGTTGTATCGCCTTACAGACCTTTTGATCAATCCCAACCATGGTCTATATAAGTCAATTGGTGTTCATAAAGTGTCCACCCTCAATTTCAAAAACATGTATGGAGAAAGGAATGGGGACAAGATTTAGTGTAACCAAGAATAAATGATATAAATGGAAGGCATGCAAATATGAACAGAGTTTCACCATTTATGTCCCTGACACATAATCCTATTATGCCCCTCAAATTGAAGAATCCATTTTGTAGGTGGACAGAAGTTATTCTCACATTGTTTCTATGATCCAATCATATCTCTCCATGTACACGTGACCTTCAAATCAAATATTAAGCAAATGGACATTTTATTCTACATGGAATATATATATATAGGTTTTTTCAATCTAAAAACATAGTGGCAAGGCTCAGTTGTAGGTTGATAGTGAAGAAAAATGGGTCTTCCAATTTGTTATCCATTCTTTACATTTATAGAATAAATCCTTGCACTCAATACCAATGAATTCATGATGATATTAAAAACCTAAGTGCAAGTGAGACATGTAAACAAACATCATTTCAATTGTAGAGTGTTTTCACCTCAAAATAACATGTATTAGTGTGAAGGAAATGTTGTTGTGATGACCCATGCAAACAAGATTGAAATTGTACTTGGTTTACAACGAACCGTTGAACAAGGTTTGAGGTGTGGTTTACAAGGTGATCTTCACATTTGTTAGACTTGAACCAATATGCTGCCACAAATTGCACGATTTGTTTTTGCATTTTCTTCCATCAGTACAACCCATTGTAGATCGAATTGGGGTTTTGGCAAGCTATAATATTGTTGCGACAACATCTTAAAATCAAATAAAGGTAGGTTGTGCAACTGCAACCTTGTAGAAATTTTTGTTGTGGTTGCACGACGAAGAGTTACGATTATTTTTTTATCTTCCAATTTGTGCTTATTACTAATTCAAAGTTTTGTCACATAACTCACCCGAAAGTATACATGCACATAAGGTTTGCAATAATCACACAACAATGGACTCCTCTACACATGATTGTAAGCCCTATCTATTGTAGGCAAAAATATTTCTTTTGTCATGCATTCTTTGTGATCAACTAACCACAAGTTGATCCGTTCTCTATATTGTCATGGATATCTTGAGATGTGCATTACCATTTTCTTTGAGTTTTATGAACTATTGTGGTTCTATCTTCTATAAAAGAGATGGAAGTTTCTCATTTGGAGGGAGGAATCCAAGTTCAATGTTCAGATGTCAATTGGAGTTCAGATCTCATTTAGGGCTCATGCTTCATGCATCTTCTTTGATTTTTAAAGCATCAAAGAGAAGCTACAATGAAGGGCAAGCTGCTGGTTTAGAAGTTTTTATCTATCAGAATAATGGACTGTAAAAAGTCTTAATGTTTTTTTTGTCATTTCCCTGTGCTTGCATTACCCCTTAAAGTATAAATGGAACAAATTGGGTGGGTTGAATTGGGACAATACTCCCCATGGAGCATAGGGAGTACTAGAGCCCATGGCAAAAGAGGCAAATATACCATCAATGTAACTACTTGGTTGCAAACTATGTATTGGATTACTTCAACCATATGTTGTGTGGTTTGGAGAGTGTCTTGAAGAAGAAACAATGCAATGTGCACACAATGCTTTAAAAGACTATGACTTGCTTTTGGTGATTCATACCTCAATGGTTGTTCAAATGTTATAGTTTGTTTTGAATTAATTTCTTTGTCTTAATGGAAGTTAATCTCTATAGATCTGGAATTGGATGCACCAGCATTGACCACATATATCTTATAGATAAATGTGATGGGAAGAAGGTAGGTAGTTAGAAAGCTAGATGGAACATTAGTGAACTATATATTCAGTATGCCTTTGTTTTGGACTAGATTGCATAATTGATTCAACATTTGTGGGATTGAGTTACACCATACTTCTGTGGTCCATTTTAGGGATTGATATATGTTGTATAGGGGACAACTAGCAGTTGGATTTACACCATTGGTGAAAGCACATGGGGGTATTATTACATAATTCAACATCAATGATACTCTAATCAAGGTCGGTTGCAAGTAAAGTGCCAGACATTGGAATCGTTGATAGTCCAAGTCTTGCTGGTTGTGTTCCCTGGGCATTATAATGTGTTACTTGGCAGTACTCTACTTTTAATGCAAGTTCTAGCAAATGGAGTCGTGTCCTTTTCTAAAAGTTCATTGCTATGGTCCTTATATAAGCTTTTTGGGCAGTTCTATCTCCACTTTACAAATTCCCTTATAGTTCTTGAGCTTCTCTGATGAAAGGAGTGAATGGATGGAGGTTCAACTTGCATGGGCCAGCATTAGTTACATTGCCAACACCTTTAGGCATTTAAACCAATGCAGAACCTTGATCTCTATCCTCCGATACAATTTTAGCTGTTTTGCTTGTGAATTGTGGTTGTAAAAACAATGTGGCGCACTACTTGTTACAATGGGGGACAGACAAAGCCAAAGAAAAGTCAAGGAAACTTAATCATGGGTGTGTTGCATTCAGATTACTTATCATGGGAAAAATTCACCCCGGTATAAAAAAATTCTTGCAAGGGGGATTGAAATAAATCCATAAATTTCATATTTTGCATGATAATCACCACTGTAACAACAATTGAAGATAATACAATAGGTGCAGTCATAGGCTACCAAAGTAGATACCTCAAGAAGGCTAAAAAAAAAACTGGAAACATCCAAGAGTCTTAAATTATAGAAAAATTAGAGGTGCTCCTATATCTTATTTGTGAGCTAAGTCTTACGATAAGCACTGATGAAAAAGGAAAATCTCCAACTTACCCAATTAAAAGTGTAAGGATCGTTTTGATTCCATGTATGAGGCATATTAAAACCAAAAATGTTTGCCACCAGTGAATGTATGTATAGACACCACAACTGTGGCCAAGCTAAGAACCAACTCTAACAACAAGTTCACAAAACAATTGTTAACATGAAAATAAATTGAAGGCAAATTGGATAAATGTTGTAACAATTTTGTGTTTGTTTGTAAAAAGTTTTATGTTTCTTCTTTTTTTGTGAGCTTAATTCTCTTGTTGGTACATATGTGGTTTCCAATCTTGCCCAATCTAATATTCTAAAATTTCAGCTCATAATTTTAAAGGTGTTAAACGTGGCCCTCATCTCTCATTTCTTTGTGTAGTTTAGAAGTTTCATAAAAACCCAATTAAACCTAGATTTATTTGTGCAACCAGCTCTACTTCTCTAATTAATGTTTCTAAGTGGTTGTGTTCTTTCTTCAAAACTATGTTTCCTATAGTCAATGACCTTTGGGTGTCTAAACTCAAAAAAATAGATGTTCATTATGATAGTAGTTGGATTCTCAATGGCTCTATAGGAGTGGTGGAGGGAATAAATAATCTTAATCATTTGATATTTGAAATTGATAAAACTTCCCCATTTTTGTTATAGTCTTTTGATTTATTAACTTTATACACTAAAATTGACCTAATGGATCTTAAAGTTCGTATGAGAGTTTTGATAAATATAATGTTTAATTGGATCCTTGTTTTAAGTTTTTGTTGGTTAAAAAAAAAACTTTGAACTTTAGGTTTTTGTGGTTGAAAAATAAAATAGATATCAATTTGTTTGAAAATCTTCATAGCTTCAAAATTGCGGAGGCTTCAGATTTGATCTCTTGGTTGGATTTCTTATTAAATAATTTGTTTCTTTGTTTTGGTCAGGGTGTTTATAGACAATGCATTGGTATCCCCATGGTTACAAATTGTGCAGTTAATTTGGCTAATTTCTATCTCTTAACCTATGAGTTTGATTTCATTAAGCATCTCTTGAAGAGTAACACATGTCCTATTGTGCTTCATAGTTTGTCTTTGGTTCATAGGTTTGTGGATGATCTTTTTGTTCTTGATTTTCCAAAATTTGAAAACTTCATGTACCTTAATCAAAACTCTTTTGGTAGCGGTATATACCCAAAAACCTCTTGTGAGTTGAATTGTACGTCTAAAGGCTTATCTTGCAATTTCTTGGATCTAATTATGAGATAGAGTCCTCAAGGTTTATCATGTGACATTTTTTACAAACGCTCTCAACTAGAGTATACAAGTACTAAAATGATTAGAATGCCTCATTTTCATTCCAATATCTCAATGACTACAAAATTGGGGGTTAGCAATAGTCAATTTTACAGATTCTTGAGACTTTGTAGTTGTAAGAAGTTTTTTTTGTCTTCTGGAGGTCAATCTTATTGTCTTTTTGAAGGCAAAAGGCTGCCCATTAAAAGTTTTTCTAAAGAGAACGAAAGGGTTGGTTCTTAAAGAAAAATTCTTGTTTGGAATTTTTGTTTTTGGCATTTTCATAATGATTTTGCTTCGAATCATGTAAGTGGGGAGCTTCTTGTAAGCCCACTTGTTCTTAGTCTTTCCATGTTCTTTTCTCATTTTGTCTTTCTTTGTTTCTTTGTGTGGTTTTTGTTGTGGGGTCTGTTATTAACCAATAGTATGGCTAAGTCTTTTTGTTGCTTCTGGAATTGTAGCAAAAACTTAGTTTGTAGATGGTGCTTGTCATTGGCCTTTACCCACTATAGCGAGCTGATGAAGTCAGTGGGGAAGTTGTGATAGTTAAGTCACTATCATACATACTAAGGTGTAGATGCTTGCTTGTATAGGGACAAGGTAAATGAAATGAAACTTTTGATAAGAAACTTGCAGCTTAAATGAGGATATGATTCATTTTTGGATCAACTATATTTCAAGCACTAGACGGTGTCATGACCAAGCCTTCCAATTACTCTTGGAAAATGTAACAGAAATTAAAGATGCAAATGTTTGTATAATGGTTTGCTCAACCTTTTTTTGCAATTTATTATATATTTATGTGTAGTAAGTCATGTCAAAGGTAGGAAGGTTTGACAATTTGTGAACATCTCTCACAAGGTTACAATGACAATCTAAAATCAAAGGAAACTCATCCTCACAAGCTAGTTGTAGCTTGAATGAGGATGGTACCGATTTGTAGATTGGCTGAGTTTCTTGAATGCTTGCCAACATTATGATAGGGCTTTCATGTTGCTTCCATAAATTCAACAGGCACTCAATAGACATTATGACTAAGTACTCCCATCATTTTCATAAGGGTAACAAAAATTTAACATGCATATTTTTGGATAATGATTTGCTAAATAATTATGGCGAGTGGTTAATCACTTGTCAATGCCCACGTCATGGTCTGGGGGAGCAGTGGGCATTCATGGTAGTATATCATATTTGTATTTTGAATCATTGTGATCTAGGAGTCACTCATCCCAAAGGACTTGTTTTGAAGGCTGTCAATGCATGATTCCATCAATGCGAATTCCTCTTGAGTCAACTATTTATGGTGAAGGGATGCAATTGTACATGCGGGAAGTAATGTGTGGTGGGCGACAATTGGGAATCGAAGGTCCACAGAATGTTGAACCGATATCAAAAGAACTACAACCAACATGATTTTAAGTTATTTCATCTCTGAGCATCGGGAGTAGTTGGTCATGGATTTTGATGAACATTCGGATAATATCTCCAAGTAAGAAAGTTTTTGACCTTCACCGGGTTTGTTATTAGTCAATATTTATTCATGATTACAAATGGTGCATTCATCCAATTCTTATTCCTACATAACACCACAACAAAAGGTGTCCATGTATGCTAAGTGGTTTCACTGGCATAAGGTTTAGGGTTTAGTTTGATTTATGCAAATGAAGAAAAACATTCTTTACATCCATTTGATGTAAAAACCATCTTTTTGCTGCTACCATAGCAATGATTACTCTTATAGTTGTCATTTTGATAACTGGACTATAGGTCTCTTCATAGTCTATGCCATAAGTTTGGGCATAACCTTTGGCAACTAATCTTGCTTTATATCTGCTCACAAATCCATCTACATTGTGCTTGACTTTGTACGCCCACTTGCACCCAATTACTTTCTTGTCCTTTGGTAAAGCTACCAATTCCCAAGTAGCATTCACACCCAAAGCTGCCATCTTTTCATCCATGGCATTGTCCCACTTAGGGTTTCCAACTGCTTGTTCAAAATAAGTGGGTTCAACCTCCTATATAACTCTCACCATGTATGTGTAATGATGAGCTACAAAGCAATCATAGTGAGTTTTTATATAGGGTATTTGACTCGTGTGGATTTTCGTACTTCATTGTTGTTGTTAGGTGTTTTCAAAGTTTTCTTAACCATCCGAACTCCGGGAGTAATAACTGAAGTGATTCTTGATTCTTCACCCTCACTCTTCTCTGAATCACTTGACTCACCATCTACATGAAAATTTCTATATGATGTTTGAAAACTGCCATGTACAATGTTTGAAAATTTTAATCTTCCCTTTCATGGAACGCTACTAGACCCACTAATTGAAGACTCTTGTGGTCCACTAATTAATTGTGATTCTTATTCCACATTTGATGAAACATCACCATTCCTAGCCTCTCTATATTCTGCTACCTTCAGTGGTGAGTAGCAGCCAACCATCTCATCAAACACATCTCTACTCACTTGTAACTTCCGAGTGGAAGGATTGAAACATCTATATCCTTTTTGTTCTAAGGAATATCCAATAAAGATACACTTCTCAGCTTTTGGGTCTAGTTTTGATCTCTTCTCATCAGGAACATGCACCTATGTAATGCAACCAAACATTCTAAGGTGTGAAAGATCGGGTTTCTTGCCTATGAATTTTTCTTCAGGTGTCATGCCATGAACTACAGTTGTGGGTATTCGATTCATGATATAAACTGCAGTTGCTACCACTTCAGCCCAAAAGTAATTTGGCAAATTCTTCTCATTCAACATGGCACATGTTATTTTTGTAATGTGCCTGTTTTTCCTTTCAGCAACTCCATTCTGCTGTGGGGAATAACTACATGAGTACTTCCTTTGAATTCCATGCTCCTTTAAATACTCACTGAATTCATTTGAAAAATACTCTCCCCTTCCATCAGACCTTAGGCACTTGATGCTCACACCCTTCTCCTTCTCCACCATTGCTTTGAAATTCAAAAAATGTTGAAACACTTCACCTTTGTGTTTCATGAAGTAGACTCACACCTTCCTTGTGTCACTTGAAGAAAAACCTCATATTTCGACTTGTCTTAGGCGACTAAAAATGTGTTTTGCAACTATTTTTGATAAAAAATAGTCGCAAAAGACACTTTTAGTCGCCTAAAATAAGTTAAAATATGGGGTTTTTCTACTAGTGTGTGGTCATCAATGAAACTCACGTAGTATTTGCATCCTCCAATGGATTTTGTCTTCATGGTCCACACACATATGAATGGATCATTTCCAAAGGTTTGGAACTTACATGAGTTGTTTGAGCTAGGAATGGATGCCTAACTTACTTCCCTAATTAGCATGCTTCACAAACTTCTGACATTACCTTTTCTATTCCAAATTTGGGAAGACCTCCAACAAGATTTTGTTTTTCCATTAGCTTAAGATGTTGGAGATTAACATGGCCAACCCACTTGTGCCAAATTCCAATGTCTCTAACTCCATTTCCATGTGTGAATAATATGGAATTCACCTTAAACATGTTCACATCTAAGGTGAACATTTGTCCATTCCTTTCCCCTTTTGCAATCAATTTGCCTTGGTTCTTCATGTCTTCCACAAAACATCCATTTGGGTTGAATGTCACCTATAAACCTTGTTCCACCATTTGGCCTACGGAGACCAATTTTTTTTGGTATGGTTGGAACATGAAGTACATCTTTCAAATACTTTGTTTGCCCATTTTACATGGATAATGGCACATTGCGAATTTGTGTGATGGGATGTGTAGTGTCATCATTAATTTCCACAAACATTGGTGTTTTCAAATCCTTTGTGTCTCTAAACCATTCTCCATGATTAGTCATGTGGTTTGAAGCTCCAAAATCCACATAGCAGACATTATTGTCTAATACACCTCTTATCATTGAATTTGCCATGTGTTGCATCACAAAGAGTTGCTCATCACCTTGATTACTAGTTAATGCATAATTCCCTTGCTACAACTTTCCATTTCATGCATCATGCTCCCTTTGATAACAATTTTTTGCCATGTGCCCAGGTTTCCCATAGTAGTAGCAATTTGAATCGCTATTTGTTATTGACCTCGATGACTTCCACCACGACCTCCATGACTTCCTCGACTTCCTCCTCCTCCAAAGTTTCTTCGTCCACCTCCATGAGCTTAACCTTCATGTTAGTGATGTCCACCATGCGAGCTTCCGTGTCGACCTCGAAATGAGGTTTTACCACCTCTACTTCTACTTTTATTAGTATTTGAGTAGAAAGCACTTTCTTGTGATCCTCCATTGGATGAAGTACCAACAATTCTCATATCTTCACTTATGAGTAATGTTATTAAGTCTTGGAAATCG
>Ga0209611_10006070_pt1 | contig 19968 bp, 17 predicted proteins | sample S1TSphgellanicum_3_FD_187693 | JGI IMG/M metagenome (GOLD analysis project Ga0209611, IMG submission 187693) | Host-associated microbial communities from peat moss isolated from Minnesota, USA - S1T2_Fc - Sphagnum magellanicum MG (SPAdes) (version 2) | ecosystem: Host-associated > Plants > Peat...
GGAATGCATGCCGACTGTTATCAAACTCTCACTAGTTGACTCAAATATTATAAACACCAACTTGTCTTGGCGGTAAGGCGACTTCACTTTTGGAGCACCCACTGAGGGAAAAGGAATGCATGCCGACTGTTATCAAACTCTCACTAGTTGACTGAAATATTATAAACACCAACTTGTCTTGGCGGTAAAAAACGGCCACACTCCATGCCTCACCAAGTCTTATGTCCAATCCTACAAGGAAATTTGCTTGCAGATCCATGTGGGTTTCGTAAAATATATTCACACCATGATCAACTTGCCTTGAAGAACAGTTCTTGTTTTTTTTATCAGCATCGTTTTCTTCGGAGAACAATACACTACAATACAATTTTTAGTCCTTTGGAAATCACTAACATACCCAAGCTAACTTACTTTACAATGCAACATGCCCAGACTCAACGACTTTTAAGAGAAGACACGAGCAATTCAGATCCATTTAATTCAGCAGACATCCAACATTTCCAGCATGTGATGAATTAAAATTTGCACCAGTTATCTCTAAAGTAACCCTGTCCTTCACCCTGTCTTGGGCCTCGTTCCACCCCATCCCCTCTTTCAGTGGTATCCGCAAAGTAAGGACATTTTATTACATATCAGTACGAAATGCTGCAACTCGGTCAAACAAGCTGAAACTCAGCAGTTAATGCACAAGCTGCGAGACTAATGATAATAATTGTCCAGGTAAAAGCAGTGAAAATATATGTAGCAGCAGTGGAGGCGGTCAAGAAAAAGGAAAGACAGGCTGAAACTCAGTATTTAATGCACAATGTTCGAGACTAATGATAGTAATTGTACAGGTAAAAGCGTGAAAATATATGTAGCAGCAGTGGAGGCGGTCAAGAAAAAGGCAAGACAAGCTGAAATTCAGCATTTAATGCACAAGGTTCGAGACTAATGATAGTATTTGTACAGATAAAAGCAGTGAAAATATATATAGCAGCAGTGGAGGCAGTCAAGAAAAAGAAAAGACAGGCTGAAACTCAGCATTTAGTGCACAAGGTTCGAGACTAATGATAGTAATTGTACAGATAAAAGCAGTTAAAATATATGTAGCAGAAGTGGAGGCCGTCAAGAAAAAGGAAAGACAGGCTGAACCTCAGTTTACCACTAAAATTGATGGCTTTCTGACTTTCACCGCCATCCCCCCTCCCCCCTTGAATGCTAATGTACTTTTTTGCAGGTCTTTTGGGAATCTCACCCTGTGTATGACCAAACTCAAACTCGGGGTTCTGTTGCTTTGTTTGTCTTCCTTTACGGATTGTCCACCCAAAAATCGGTAAGAGTGAGAAACTGCGGAACTTTCATTGAAAGTCCTAACCTGCTAGTCAGCTTGAGAATTGACCATGTTGGTGAGAATAGCCCAACACTAGTAATCATGTACGAGCCATGACTTATAGATAATTGCACAAAAACAACTCTAGAAAATGGACAACGAAACCCAATGGTCCACCACATAACCACCCTGGATATCAAAATAGGATCCTTATGATACCTCGGATAGTTCTTGGAGGGCCAATTCTCATTCAAAGAATCATCCTTATAACTAGCTTGAAGACCAACCTTATTTGTGAGAACTACCCAACATTGATAATCATTTAGCCATCGATCACTTACAAATAATTGCACAAAAAACCTTGAAAAATTATTTCATATTTTTTGAAGTTGGCATAAATAAGTTAAGATTCTTGAAAAATACTTAGAGAATGTTACTTGAAAATTTTATAAAGGTGTATACAAAAATAATCAAAGATTCTTTTGATCAACTTAAATGTTGTATTTGAAAATACATTCATTAATTTAAGGTAAATGCATAATTGAATGTGTCGATTTTGTTGTCACAATGGTTATTTTTGCAAGGTGCATTGTGTTTAAATGCTTGTGATGAATAATATAATTTTGAATTTGTTAATTAAAAATTAATCATACATTAACATGATGATTATGAACATGTTTATATTTAAACTATATTTTGAAAATTATGCATTCATTATTAGTGATCGACTTTTGAAATTTAAAAATATGAACTAGTTGAGTGATTAGATTGTTAATAAATTAAAGAATTCATATTAAATTCCATTGCAAATTGTTTATAATGATTAAGTATGTTTGAAAAATGAAATCTAATCATATTATTATCAAGAAATAATAGAATTAGGTGTGAAATCTTTTTTTAAGACTTTAATAGATGATAGTTATGGACTTTTGAATGGTCGAGATTGAACCTTATTTTCAGAAATCCTTTTGAAATGATTTTTCTTTTTTTTTCAAAAACAAAATCCTTGATGAACATGTTTTTAAAATATCTACTTTGGTCTATATTCATATGGACATTATGAAATCTTGAAAATTAACAACCAATGTGTCCATTTGATCACTTTTAAAAAACTTATTAAAGTGACCAAACCTTAAATGCATATGGATAGTTTAGATGAAAAGCATAGAAATCATGCATTACTTTGATGAGAAAAATATCATTGGATAAGCAAATGCAATTTTGTGAAATAAAAGTGGAATATTCATTTTTGGTTCATCATTAAATTATTCACACATTTTCTAATTTTGAATGCATAGACACCTAAAATGGGTAGATAGGAAGCCCATACAAAATGGCATGGATATTTATTTATAAACTAGGCCCCCCATATTTATTTTTATTAATAGCCTAAACTGGAAATAAATATTTTCAAACATATAAGGTAACAAAACTTGGATCAAACATGTGGTTGTTCAAAATGACATTGTTGTGGTCCTAAAATTTGTGACAAAGTGTAACTAATGATTAAATGTGCATCATTGCACAAAATGTGTTGCCCATTGTTCAAAACATGCTACCTTGTAATGTTAAAATAATTGCTACCTATTGCAAATTAACTAGCATTTAAACTTGTAATAATCCAAGTATCAACATTATTGCAACATTAGTCTATTAACTTTTCACAAATGATGTGGGATGTTTCAGTAGTTTCAACAACTTATATCCTTAAGTAGTTTATTCCACCAATGTTAAATTGGGAATGCCTCTATGCACCCATGTTGGTTCAATTAAATATGTGCACAAAACATCTCGTCATTTTCATTGTGCATTTATGTAAAAGGGTGAAAATGTGGTCCCTAAATATTACCATCCTTATGAATGAAATGTTGGGGAAAATAAACGCAAATTATTTCCACTAGTAGGATTTTTTTAAAAAACAACTATGTTTACAACTAGACTTATAGTCATTTTGGATTATACAAATCAAAATACAACTTGATTCCATATTTTCTTCCACTCCCTAATGTGACACACACCTTTTTCACAATAGAGTCATCTCATCATAAAAACTCCAAACTATAATATAATGGAATGATCCACAATCCTCCTTCCATCATTATAATCCCCCTTCCTTCCAAAACCACACAAGGCCCATATCCTTCCTATGAAACTAGGTGATCATTATCCTAATCCTTCCTAAAAATCCAATATATTATGATCAATGGATTACCACCAATCATTCAATTAATCGACCCCATTAGCTTCATCCTTTGTTTAAGGATGGTAAATCTACCATTTAAAGTAACCAACTAGTTATTAGGATGTCCCCATAGTATTAATTAGCCTATGGATAATTTCTACCCTTAACAACTTCATCTCACAATTGTTTGCATCATATTATATATTGACATAACTTTAGGAATAATCCCATGGAATGGGGCTCAATAGGCATTGGCATGTAAAAGTAGATTAACATAAGTTGAACATGTAGTGCCTCACCTTGCTCAACACAATGCTTGGTGGACCATGCATTATGAAAGGTTTTCTTTTAGGCCCTTTCATTGACCTTTGGTATTTTGGATGTTTTCTTTTTGTTTTCTCTACAATTTTTTCTTTTTTTAACACAACTAATTCCTTTTGATGTTCCTTCTTTCTAGTTGTTATTTGATTCTATGTTAAAATTTGTTCAATTTCACAAATGTAGTATTAAAAGTGATCATTATAGATTTTGAAAAATTATGAATGACTCTTCCACAAATTGATGAATAGACCTAGGTAAATGCTTGAAAAATTATGAAACAACTTATGGCACTACTAGGACCTATTCTTGTACCATAACAAAAACCCATCACCACGATAATCATTGCAACACAATTGTTGCTAAAATGCATCACCATTGTAATCATTGCCATGTGACCGGTGCTAAAATCAATCACTATAACCATCATTGTTACACAACTAATGGGTAGAACCCATTATAGCAACAATCATTATCATGCAACTACAACTAGAACCCATTGTTGCATAATTGCTAAGACCCATCACTTTATGATTACTAAAACCCATTGCAACTAGGTTGGTAAAACCAATTTATGCATTGGAAACATAAGATCATGCCCCAAGGCTTTTGCACCTAAAGGATCATTACCAAGACCCATTGTTTGGGAACTTCTTAGATCATCATACTAACCCACATTAGTGGCACCTTCTTGTAGGTCATGCCCTTAGGTTTGCGAGCTTACAAGTTCATCATCAAAACCCATAGTTTGGGAACTCATTAGGTCATCACATTAACCCACATTAGTGGTACCTTTTTTATCAAGTGTAACACATTATCCATCAATTTCCACATATTAAAACGGCAAGCATTGGGCTTAAGGCTACCAGTGCATTCACCTAGTATTTTTTCAACTTGGAAATCCATAACTTCATGTTCAAGCACTATTGTTTCCATAAATAATATGTTAGGTTGCATCTTGTGTTCTATTGTAGCTGGGTTTAAAGGCCAAATCCTAGTAATCTTAAAACCTTTACATATGTTTGATCTTGTTAATCTCTTCTTGAAAGTTAAAAACACCCACTAAGTCAAGTCTTCTTTTCTAACCTTTTTAACTTTGTTAGCCAAAGTCCAAACATCCCTATAAGCCTTAAAGGCAATTTTGAAAGGTTTAAAGCAAGCAACATCAAGTGGATGTAAGGCATGGCTCATGTGAGATGGTAAAGTAATGAAATCCAAGACCACATTCCTTGCCTTGTGCACAACTCTAATGTAACAAGAGAATTGTGGCCATTTAAAAGAAGTAAATGACAATTAGTTTTAAAAAGATTTCCCCCTTGAGCTTGAACAATAAAGTATTTAAGAAAATCTTGAAAAATCTTGAAAATTTTCATTTTGTTAAAGTATGTTATGATTTACATAAAAAATTAAAAAGAAAATGTGGATTTAAAAAAAAATCATATCCACTAACAAGTCCTTTTATTGCTTAAAAACACTAGTTACAATGCTTTCAAAGTGTTTTTGGGTATTTTTCATTCATCGATTTCAAACTATTAGAGTATATACATCAATACATTGAAAGTAACATTATGTACAAGTAATTTTATGGAGTTGAAGAACTATGGAGTTTTTTATTTATTGAAAAATTTGAAAAACCTATGTGATGAAAAATTTGAAGATTTATTGAAAAACTATGAAGATTTGATGAACTATCTTCAAATTTATTCATCATAAATTTGAATAATTTTTTTTAAAAATTATTTAATGCTAAATGGGTGTTAGCAAGGTAAAGTAGACAAAAAAAAGTAGTCCGCCTAGAATCCAATTTAAAAATGGAATGATTTCTTATATGGACATAAAAAAGTAGATTCAAAGTATTTTGAAATAGAAATATAAAACTATAGGGCCTTGCATTTAGTTTATGGGAAGTTGAATACAATGTTTAAACAACTTTGGTATGATAAAAGTAAGTTGAAATTCTATTTGAAACTAACTAGGTCAAAACGGTGTTCAAATCTACTTCATATTAAAAATTTGATGTACTATGATTATAAAATTTATAATTTGACAACACATAAGTATATTTTAGGGCTCCACAAAGTTGAAATTTTTAAAAAATCAATATTTCATCTCTATGTAGCCCATTTTTGTAAGATCGAACATTTTATGCAAGTAATTTTTTTATATTCTACTTGATTTTACTTTCAAGATGGGGTTTTTCAACATTTTAAATATAAAATGAAAGATTATCATCATGTTAATTATTGTACCAAAAAAAATTCTACTTTCAACACATTAAAATATTTTTATGGCTACATGTAATTTTTTTTGACAAAGAGTAGTGAACTATCTACTTTACCTTGCTTGTGCCCAAATACACAAAACCAAACATTGGTTACATTGGCTATGGTACATGTTAACGTGACTACACTTTCATCCATTTCTTAAGGCATCCATCAATAGATGAAAACATAATAATTTTTTCAGTTGGTCATGTAAATAAGTGGTAGTAAGCAACAAGTAATAAATATAACTAAGTAGTAGGTTATATGTATGTGGCTAAATAGTAGATATTTTATCATCTTGATATGCCATAATGTTTTTTGATTAGTTAATTAATTAAGTAAAATGTAAGTAAATTCATTAGTGGTTGGTACTTTATTGTGTTGAATGGATAATGTCATCTTTAATTAATTAATTAAACTAGGTAATTAATCAATTGAGAAATTTTAAAGTAGTAAATAGTAGCTAATATGTTTGTGGGCTAATAATAGGTATTTTATCATGTTGATATGTTATAATTATTTTTATTAATTATTTAATCAAGTAAGCTATGTAATTAATCTAACTATTAAATAATTTATGTAATAGGTAATAGGAATAATTTAAGATCCATTTATAAACATTATATAATGAATAGATTATATATCATACATTTAAATTACATTTTTTTGGTAAAATTATGATATATTATAAGAAAAAGTGTATAATGTAATTTTAAAAATCAAATAGAGGTTTGAGATATGAAAATATATAATTTATTTTTACATTCAAATCTTATCATAATTTAAGTAAAACTTAAGATATTATACATGTAAATGTAATAAAATCAATTAATTATATGGAATTAATTACTATTGAAAAATAAAAATTGATTATTTAGATTAATGTTTTAAATTAGAATTAATATGGTGAATACAGGAGATTGTATTATATTTATATTATAGTTTTTTTTTATCCATTTAAAATACTATGTGTGAATTAATTATATTTCACACATCCAAATTGAATTATATTGGTAAAATGATGATATATCAAAATAAAAATTTTACAATATTATTTTTAAAATAAAATGAAGGTTTATGATATGAAAGATATTTATTTATTTATTATTATATTATTGATTTATAAATCATGTGGTTGAATTAATTTTTTTCCAAAGATTGATAATTGAAATGATATTCAATAAAGAAAATCAAGTATATTTCTTTTCAAATTAATTTATATTTCTAAAAGGAAAAAAAAAATGTTTGTGTAGATTATTGAAAGAACTTCAACATTAAATGTTTATTTTGTCACTTGAACAAAATCTTAAGAAGATATCAAATATCAAAAATGATGTTTTGTGTAATGTATTAAATGAAATAGGGTAAACATGATGCACACAACTATTTTGTCCCAACAAGTGGGGTGGATTGGTAGAAAAGGAATTGATCTTCATCTTTGAGTTTCAAAGATCAATTCTCACAAATGACATGGGTGATTATGCTTAAGGTCTTTTTTTTAAATGATCCCTCCAATGTGCCCCTAAAACCTTTCAAGGAAGGCCTTCAACGATGCCCTTTGAAGTTAGCATGTCCAAACCCAAAAAAATGGGAGAATCCTATTTCTAAAAAGAATTCTAAATGTGCTTGGAACACCAAAGTGTAAAAGGCCAAAAACCTCCCCTGAGTTTGCTTGAAACAAAACAAAAACGAAAATGTTTTACCCAAATAGTTGCCCAAATTCACCTGAACTAGAAAAAGCTGAAATTATTTTCTTAAAACCTGCTCGAACTTGCATGAAACTTTAAAAAAAGTTTAAAAAATTGCCCACCCTAACCCCAAATGTGCCCTAGCTTTTAAATTTACAAAAAAAAGGTCAAACTAATCCCATCCCTTATCTTTGGGCTAACATCCCCACTTTTTGAATTCCATCCCTAATCTTGGGAAGTTTTACAGGGAGCTGATTTTAGAGGGTGAAAATTAGTAAGGGGATGGGCCAGGGACTGAAGTGGGTATGACTTTATGGATAACTTTAATATACTACCATTTTTTTCCTTCTTGTGTTCCATTTTGGTTGGTAAATGATTTAAAGTACCATAAAATCTCTTGTTGTTGTTTTATATAGTCAAATGTATTTTCTTTACAATAACCTTATAGTTGAAAAATTGTAATGGCTTACACATGCTAGAGGGATATGGACACATGTTATTGATAACATCATGAGAATTAAAGAGGATTGTTGATGATAGGCTATAATATAATGGCATGAGCACAAGTAGTGAAAAAGAGTCAAAACAAGAATAAAAACAATTATAAATCTCTATTGCAAGGGAAATGAAGGTTCACATATGATCAGTTTTTTTCTTAAATGACAACTATTGCTTCATGTGTTGTCATGGACCATGCACATTATACCATATTCAAATGGGTTAGATTACTTATGATATCTGTTAAGGTTCAAAAGTCATTTCTAATGATATGAATATTGATTCATCATTGAACATGATAGTGAAAAAGGTAAATTTTTTTTTTTCTATACATCTGTTCCATTTTCCAAAATAATAGTTATGATGATAGCTCGAAAAATATTATGGGTTGCAATGTGCTCATCTTGCATGGGCACTCAAACAAGTGGATACTCAATTTATCAATAATATGTTAATATTGACAACGTAAAAAGTCTGCAATTATAGGGTATGGCAAGCCAAGGTAGGTAAATAAAAAAATGAACTAAGAATAAATGAAATGTAGGTGTGGCAAGATGAACTAATAAGCAAGCGCCCACAATTGGACTTACACAAGTTTGAAAATGTGCTCATGTGAATGTCCAAGGAAACATAAATTAGAAGTGTGTTAATGGTTTGTCAAAGAAGCTTGTAAATGAAGATACAACTGTATCACAAGACTTTCAAAAAAAGATTTAAGTAAGGCACTAGGTTGAGGGCATTACCCAAAGTTCCTTGTATGAGGCGAAAATTGACATGGGTTCGCTTCTAGTAATGCCTTCAACTGAGGTCTCTACACAAAGCCAAATGAACCCAAAAATAAAATAAAATAGAACTAGAGACAAATCTAGCAATTAACTATAATATTTAAACTTACATAAAAAAGTTATGATTATAGGCAATTTTCACACACAATTTTATTTTTAAAGTTTGCCAAAAAATAATAATTTAAAAAGAAAATCGCCATAATTATTTAATAAAAAATTCATATATTGTGATTATTAGCCAATTAAAGGGAAAAATTTAATGAGTCAAAATAATCATGAAAACAGTAACCTACTCCCCTAGTTTAATCCACTTTCTGTATAAAGAGAAGAATAAAAGGGTAAATTTTTAAATAAAAAAATCTTTTAGATGAAAAAAAAATCAACCAAATCTTTACTTAGGGGAAGGTTTTTCGTTCAATACTTTCTGAATTTTCAGGCCCTACCCCTTGGCCTATCGACCTTGGGTGGGCCCTCAAAATCCGAAGGTACCAGAAGGAAAACCTTCTCCTATACAGAAAGCATTTCCATTCACTAGACATCACATTCCACTTGAGTAGTTGCCCTCCAAAGACACCACCAAAATTTCCGGACTGCTTATCTGGTGAAAATGATCCAATACCAGGACCTGGCTTTCAAGAGCAGTGTGTTTTTAAAAAAATTCCTGATGGAGCCAGGGTGGTAAGCATCGCAAGGCACATTTCGACTTAAGTGGCGACAGTATTTCTTTTTCTTGACAAATAAGGAAATCTTAAAATTATCATTAAAATTTAAATTATTCAAGTATCATTACCATCTGACCTGGCTTATCATTAATAAGTACCTATCACCAAATACTAGTCCTCCTTTGGATCTCTCATCTTTCAGAATACAAATTAAATCTGACAAGCAAAATTTTGAAGTGGGTTTGATGATTTTTTCTCATACTCTTGAAAGTTGGCATAAATAAGTCATGAATTTTTTTAAAAACTCACAGAGTTTTACTTGACCACTTTATAGAGGTATGTGGAAATAACCAACCATTTTTTTGACCAACTTAAATGTTGTATTTGAAAATACATTCTCTAACTTATCACTAACATATAAGTGAACATTAATAATTCAAATTAAATTCATAACTTAAACATAAGTAGACACTTCCAAAGGGGTTTCATTTGAACGCCTAGTAGGTTTTCTTTTTCTGATGACCTTAGTCTGTTTTGTTATGTCAGCCTTTCTTCTTCCCTTCACTCCCTATTTCCTTTGTGTTTTCTGTGAAAACAGTTAATGGCTCTTAGAAGGTTAAAGGAGTCCTTCAAAACTGAGAAGTGCCCATATGAATTTCAAAAGGCGAGGATTCAAACAGCCATCAAGTAAACAAAAGACCGCCCAAAATAAAAACGGGGCTCAGACGAAGGGAAAAGTGCAAAGAGGGAGCTCCAGGTAGCATCTCAATTGTTTTTTAGAAAATCAGCGGCAATCGGATTTACAGATCACATTAGGCTCTCTCAAGCTTCAAACAACTGTCAATTCAAAAAGAAACAAAAAATTCAATCCATTAACCTTGGGTCAAGATGTTAATGTCCTAAAAATGTGTGAAGGATGTGCTTTTTGTGTGATCCATATGTTGCTTTTGCATCACCCATAAATTTTGATTCTCACCAATCATGTTGCAAATGAAGTTCATTATGCTCTAAAACCAAACCAAGGCCATGATTAGGGCATTCATAATATGCATATAAGTGAATTGAAATAGCTTTTTAAATATGAACATCACATGCTTACAAATTTGAGTTTAAGCAATTATTATTGGGTGCATGACGTGTAGTAAAACTTTCCAAAAAATATCATGTGTGTGTACTTATGATTCATTAAGATTATTACAAGTGACTTACGTATGTGATATAATTTTGTATACATCACTATGGAATTCACAACAAAAATTACAACATATGTGTCCAACATGTTAATTATATTACCTAAGCCTAGGGTCAGTTTCCACATTGACAAAATGAATAATTTTATTTTTCAAAAAGTGAATTTGTTTTTTAATCTTGGAATCATTATTTTTTCCATCATCTATTACAATATTGTGATACAAGTAATGAAATTATTCAGAGTATAGCCTATGATAATTATGATGATTTTCAACATGTCAACTTTATATTTTCACAAAATTTCATTTCCCTATTTTGAGGATTATTTAATGACAAAACTAACCTTGGGTAAGGTACTCATTGCACATTATATAATTTTTTGTGCAACAAGAAGCAATGAGTTACATGATGTTCCAAAATATTGTGCATGTTGGGATTTGTCCTTGCCATCTGGACTATATCCTAGGTATTGATCTCTATTTAGATAGTCTGTAGTTTGTATGTTTCAAGTGGTACCAACCGGTTAGTTTTGGTAGGTTCTTAGTTCAGTTGAAATTGATTATCTCTAGGGTGTATATGGATTGCCTCTTATGGCTTGGACTTTGTTCTTTACTTTTTATTAATCAAGTTTACATGCATGCATGTGGTTGACGTAGTCAAGAAACCTTTCAGTGCCATCACATTATTGGAATACTAAAAATGTTTGTGTTGCAAGAATGTTAATATCATTATGTTAGCAATCACAACGAGCACTTAATAGGCTTCACATTGGTGCATTTCACACCTTCCATAGGGTTCTTTCCTCTTTAAATGTTTTCCCAAAATACGCATGTTAAACCTCACACCTAAGGTTGGTATAGAAAGATATATTGTGTTATCAAATGAACTATATCAACAGGCCGTGCATCCAAATGCATGTGACCATAATTTGGTATGGACTTACATCATCTCAACAAAAAGAAAGTACCACTATAGTAATCATAGTAATGGTTGGATTTAAAAGCATGTGAACAACAATATACTTGCAAGCACGGTCCAATTTCATCCCTTTCATGATATTCATCGTTTGGTTTTCAACCTTTTGGAAGCAACTTGAAGACCATATCTAAAAGATAAAACAGCTATGCAAAAAGTAAAGTTGAACTTAAAAGAAGAAATGGTGGAAAGCCCTTTTTGAAATGAAGAATAATGTTGCAAACCTTGGTCATTATAATTTGACTTCTTTGGTAAAAAATAGTACATAAATGAATGCAAAAATTAGTCTAATTTTGAGATATGAAATAATGGTTGTTATATTGATCTGCCTTCAATCCTTAGGAATTTCCTTCAATCCTTAAGAATTTCCCAGGGGAGAAACTTTTGGGCCATGTTTCAGCTTTTCATAAAAATGATACATAGTGGTTTGTGCCTTTTAATGATTGAATTCAAACTCCTGACTTTCAATATAAAAGTTTTTTAGATGATACAAATACAAAATTGAGTGTGTTGATATAATGAAAGCTCTTGTTTAACCAAAATTTGGAAGTGACAAGCCACTAGACTTCATTTGAGGTAAACTTTTTGTCATGATATCCATATTTCTGTGCTTGGTAAAGGGAATATAGAAGGGATGGAGGCAAAAATGAAAGTCAAGAATATTGTATAAGATTTTGGTCATGGCTCCAGGCCAGGCTCATGGAGTTGAAGCCCTTCCCAATGTTTTTGTATCCTACAAAGAACAATTTACCATGAATATAATAAATTTTGTGGAACAATTAGTCTACCAATTTCCTTGGTATGTATTAAAATAATTCTCATTCAAATGTCATACATGTGCCAAATTGCACAATTTGATATGTCATCAAGTGGGCCCCAACAAAGTAGTGGTTGATGTGTACAGTCAAAGTGCTCTTAGGACGGTAGCAAGGACTAGATCAGGGCCCAAGTGAACCAGCCCTCATGACAGCACCAGTTGGCTGTTCTGATCATAGGATGGGCTGCCTTCTTCATCCTGCTCTTGACCCTCAGTTAACCAACATAGTATCACACCCAACTTTTTTGGCTGTTAACCTTTGGTTTCTTTTGTCTTGGCACTCTTTTTCTCAGCCCTGACCTCGATACCCTCCCACCTAGCTACCTTACAAACCTAGCTATGTTATTGACCTATCTACCCTATTCACCTACATATTGCCCCTACCTGCCGACTACAATGAACCCCCTTACCTACTTATTCCCTATCCTTTCTTACCTAAATCTCTACCTCGTGGCAAAACATCTTGACTAAATCTTTATCTATCAACAAAACCTTTTTATTCGTTCGTTAAACTTCTATTTATTGACAACTCCTTTCTATTCCATGACTAAACCTTTATTATCACAAAACCTTTATTTCTCAACAAAACCTTTCTACTTTCTGGCTAAACTTTTACTTTTCGACAAAACCTTTACACTCTTTTGTTAAACCTTTATTTCTCAACAAAACTATTATATATTCATGATTAAATCTTTACCCTTTAACAAAACCTCTATTTCTTCTTGGCTAAACCTTCTATTGATTAGCAAAATCTATATTTTTTCCTAGTTAAACCTTGACCTCTAATTAGCAAAACCTCTTTGTTTCTTGGTTAAACCTTTATTTCTTGGCAAAACCTTTATATATTGTTGGCTAAACCTCTACCCTTTAGCAAAACCTTTCTTTTCTTGGCTAGACCTTTACCTTTTAGCAAAGCCTCTATCTTTTCTTAGCTAACTTTTATTGTTTATCAAAACCCCTATTGTTTTTTTTGTTAAACCTTTATTGTTTGGCAAAACCTTTATATTTTCATGGCAAAACCTCTACCTCTTAATTAAACCTCTACCTTGTGGCAAAACCTTTTTGTTTAATCGTCAAACCTCCATATCTTCTTGGCTAAATGTTTATTCTTATGTCCAAATTCTTTAAGGTGTATCAAAATATTGTCACAGTGTCATTTTTTTTTCTTTTTTACCTAGTCCTTTTTTACCATGTAAAAGCACATTTATGGATGATTGTGATGGAATCTAAAATTGTAATGGTCTAAAATATAATCATTTTGAAATTTTTGACAACTTTTGACTCATTATTTTTTATGGGGATCAAAATATAAAGTAAAAAGGACTATAGTAAAGACTAAGCCTTTTTTGTCCTACTTAGTACACCTTAAAAGATTTTCACCTTCCTTGCAGAACCTTTATCTATTATTGACTAAGCTTTTACCTTTTGACAAAACTTTTTTTTTCTGGTTAAACCTTTACCTTTTGGCGAAACCTTTAAATTTTCCTAGCTAACTTTTTTAATTATTTGATTAAAATTTTACATATCAATAAAACCTCTATATATTTTTTATTAAACTTTTACATGTTATCAAAAAAATAATACTTTCTAAACCTCTACCTCTTCTTAATCATTTTCTTATTTTTTTGTTGTTTTGTTCCTAATTTAGGGTAAATCGATCTCCTTGGATGGATTTAACATGGTCATCAAATTCCATTAAAAATGTTCCATGTTTGACATATGGGTTTCGCATTTTTGTCTCCCATAGATAACATTGTGGATTTAAGGTCATAATGCAAATATTGCATTTTGCCACCCACATATAATGTGCATGTTTAAATTGTCATGTAGGTATTGCATTTCCTTTTCCATAGATAGTGTGAATTTAAGGTTATAATGTGGGTATTACATTTTGCACCCACATATAATATGCATGTTTAAATTTTTATGCAAGTATTACATTTTCCTCTCTTATATGTAGTGTGGATTAAGGTCATAATGTAAATATTACATTTTGCCCCCACATATAGTGTGCATGTTTAAATTTTCATGCAAGTATTACAATTTTCTTTTACATAAATAGTGTGATTTATTAACGACCATGTGAGTATTTTATTTAAATTAGTTACAAATAATATGGATTTAAAATAGACTTATGAATATTGCAATTTAAATTTTTCAATTATGGCCATAAATCATATCATATATTTTCTAAAGTTAGCATTTAGGGTATTGTGTGTGTGATTATATAAGGTTTATGTGAAAGAAACAAATTAAGTACTTGGAACATGTACATTTGCATTAGTATGGAATATGACAATTAACATGTAAATGAAAGTATTGCAAGTATAAAATTTTGTACATTGACATCAATTTATTATCTTCTATTGTATAATCAACTCACATTTAGTTTCAAACATGGGTCATGCTTCAAAATTTCAATCTATTGAAATCCAAAACCCAAGGAGGTCACCTTTCAACAACATGGACTTGGTGTGGACAAAGGATATTCAACATGGAGGAGCACATATAATTGAAGTTGAATGCACATACATGCCACATGCACGGGTTTTAAATTTTTTAAACAATGAATGAAATCATGAAGATTCCCCAATGGAACGAATGTCAAAATGTCAAGAATACAAAACCACCTTGACCATATTTGGTATGATGTTTTATTGTTCAATTTTATTATATAATTAGTTTTTTAATCTCATATCTTATCCAACCCTAAATGCTGAATTAATTGCACATTTTGTAGTTGGTATGCATGGGGGTATAAACCAAAGGACAATCTTGGAAACCCAAACCACCATTGATCCATTAAACGGGGTTATTTAATTCAATTCCTGATTAAGCAAAGGTATACATGACTTGAATTGGCAAAAATAATATTTTATCATCGACCACATACATAAGCCAATGGCAAGCCTATGCATGGCAAACATGACCTTGATTCCATTATGTGGCCATATGTTTTTGCCCCACAAATGTCACAAGCCTTGAAGGACAACATTTGGATTCAATTGGATTTAAACTACACTATCAACAAATATATGACAAACATAAAATAATATATATGGTGGGCTAAAATCAATGCAAGAAAAAGTCTGATAAGTGATGATTTCATTAGGCAACAAAACATTGCTTACTTGGATCCCAAACACACAAAAAAAGTTACCTTTTACACAAAAATCTAGCCATTTCCCTACACACATGGGCATTTAATTATCTATTTATGGTGTGTTTCATTTTCAAGGATGTGAATGAGATTAATGGGATTCATGTCCCATTCACAATAAAAATACAAACCCCATCTCAATTACAATCAATGGTTCCATTAAGTAATAATGGGGCAATATCAATGGATGCCACCTTTAACACCAATGATGTGAAATTTCACTTGTTCACATTGATGGTGTTTGATGCACATTACATCAAAGTGCCAATTACATGGATCATTACAAGTTGCCAACTTGTAATGATTTGGTGGAATGGTAACTCCTTTGGAAATAAAGCTTCTAATGAAGAACCCTAAGTGGAAACCTTCATGTTTCATCATTAATGATCCTCCATAAGAGTTACAAGCATTACAATGAATTTTATTTTCATTATTTTTTAAAACTTTTATGTACATGCAACAATTTCAAAACTTCATTCCACATTTTCCATTATAAATAATGTTATTAATTGAAATACTAATAAATTGATATTTTATGCATGGTTAGGATGGTGTTGGGTGAAGATCAAGTATCCATTTACTTTTGTGCATGGCATGTCTTAAAGGCTTGATGCTTACGTTCAAGGAAAAAATCAAGGACAATGGGGTGTGACATGTAATATTGGACAACTTTCACAAGTCAAACTTATCCTTGGGTGGTACCATTAAGAACATCACACCCTAAATTTCTATGACCTATCCAACTTCAAGACAACATAAGATGCCAATAAAGAAAACTTTTCATTCCAAATTATTTATCAAAAAGTTACCCAAGTCATGTAAACTTCAAAACTTTAATTGAATTTACAAACAAATGTGTTTTGATGTGGAAAAAGAATGCAATAAAGAAAAAGTTTCAAAAATGTCACACAAAAGATTTTTTTAGTCAGGACACGAAAAGAATCTATTTTTTGGGAATTTTTCTTGGATGTTAATTTTTGAGAATACTTCAAATGCCAACTTATTTGATGTCTTTTATAGATAATTGATTGAATCAATTGTTGATTTAGTTATAAATTTTTGAAGTCAAAATATGAAGCCCCAAAAGGTCATTGATGTCAAAAACACAAGCAAAAACTCATAATGGCCACTAAGAGTTTTTGGGCATTGATATTAGGTGCAAAAATGCCTGGCAATTACAATTGCAATGCATTTTTGGGCAAGGATATTAGGTCCAGAAATGTCTAGTGGATGTTAAGCATTTGTGTGTAATGGTATTGGGTGTGGAAATGCCTGGCGACTAGCATGCATTTATGCGCAACAATATAGGGAACATGGATGCTTGGCGGTTGCCAGGCATTTCTACACAAAGATATTTGGTAATTGCCAAACATTTATGTGCAATGATACTGGGCGCAAAAATATTTGGTGCTTACTAGGCATTTATACTAAGGGATATTGGACAGAGAAATGCCTAATGACCATTAAGCGTATCTGGAAAGGGATATTGGACAAAAAAATGTCTGGTAGTTGCTAGGCATTTTTTCACAATTATATTAAGTGGAAAAACACCTGGCAAATAAATTATATATCACACATCCAAATTAAATTCTATTGGTAAAATTATGATATATATATAAAATGGTATAATATTATTCTTGAAATCAAATGATGGTTTAATATATGAAAAATATGTTTTTATTTATTATTATATCATCCATTTATAAATCATGTGGTTGAATCTATTTTTTCCAAGGAATGATAATTGAAATGGTATTCAATAATGAAAACCAAGTATTTTTCTTTTCAAATCAATTTATATTTCTAAAGAAAAATAAAAAATTGTATACATTATTGAAAGAACTTTAAGATTGAATTTTTATCTTGTCCTTTAAACAAAATCTTAATAAAATATCAAATATCAACAATGATGTTTTGTGTAATGTTTTAAATGGAGCAAGGTAAATAAAATGCACACAACTATGTTGTTACAACAAGTGGTGTGGTTTGATAGTAAAGGAGTTAATCTCCATCTTTGAGTTTCAAAGATCATTTCTCACAAATGACATGGGTGATTTGTGCTTAAAGTCTTTTTGAAAAAAACCCATAAGGATCCCTTCAATGTGCCCCTAAAACCTTTCAAGGAAGCCCTTGAAAGATGCCCTCCTAAATTATAGCATCCAAACCCAAAAAAGTAGGAGAGTCATGCTTCCGAAAAAGCCTCTAAATATGCTTGGAACACCAAAGTGTGAAGGCCAAAACCTCCCCTGACTCTGCCAGAAACAAAACAAAATTGAAAAAATTCACCTGAAGAGCTGCACAAAATTTGCCCAAAATGGAAAAGTGTGAAAATATTTTTCTAAAAACCTGCTCGAACCTGCCCGAACCTGCCCGAAAATTTCAAAAAAGTTAGAAATAACTGCCCAACATAACCCCAAATCTGCCCCAGCTTTTAAATTGTTTAAAAGAAAAAAAACTAATCCCATCCCTTATCTTTGGGCTAGCATCCCCACTTTTCAAATTCCATCCCCAATCCTGCGGAGTTTTACCGGGTGAAACTTATTTTAGAGGGTGAAAATCAGTTAGGGGATGGGCCAGGGGGCTTAAGTGGGTGTGACTGTATGGATAACTTTAATATATTACCATTTTTCTTGCATTCTTGTGTTCCATTTTGCTTGGTAAAAGATTGAAAGTATAATTAGACCTCTTGTTGGTGATTTATATAGTCAATTGTAATTCTCTTGACAATAACCCTGTAGCCAAATACAGGCCCTTTTCAATACACATGTCACCATTGCTTTCAATCACAATTATTTTGGCTGTGGTTACTATGTGAACATTTGCAAATGATAATTCATCATCATACTGTGCTACGTCACCATTTTGGCATCAGACTGTCGAATAATTAATTAAATTTTAAATCTTAACTTCAGCACTTGATTTTTTAATTCTGAATTTTTTGGCATATAATGAATATATAAAATAATAAAGTTATTATGCTTAGTGTTATGAAACAGTTTACTGTGTCTTGACTGCGTCACTTTTTAAAACCCTGCTTTTAGAAAGGTCTGCTTTTAAAAAGGTCTGCGGTTCAAACCTAACAATGGAAACTTTGATTTAATTAAAATTCGACACAAATTACAAATAAAATTTCCAAAGTTCTAAAAAAAAATTAAATTAAATTTATGCCAAAATGATAAAAATGTTAAGGTAACCACTCTTCAATTTTTAAAAGTTGGCACATTAGCTCCACATGATGCAGAAGTTTAACTAGATATGCTAACTAGCTGTCTAATGACATGAGCCACTAGCTAGACTTGAAATAGAAAAGACTTGCTCAACAACGGTCGAAGTGTGAGGAAATCAACTAATTTATACTTTCTTTAATCAGGAGGTCCCAAGATGAGAAGATTTCACTTTTCGAATCTAGGGGAAAGGGGAGTCTTTCTGTTCTTTCTTCTTTTGAAGCACAACAGCAGACCCAATCTGACAAGCCATTCGCACCCTCAAAGTTAAGTTCGTTGGTAGTGGCCTGACAGGAATTTCACCTGCACACAACTGGGTATCAACCAAGGACCTTAGCTGAGGTCCCAGAATGAGATATACTAGGGAACCATCACCCTTGGGGTGGAAAGGGCTGTCTTTAACCCTCACTTGGGGTACCCAAAAACTCTAAAGAACAGACCTTTGGCATCACATTAAATAATGAGCTTTACACCAAGCCTCCCCAAGGCTACCTATGTCCTATTCTGTGGTTGCAGACCCATCTGTATGGCCTTCATAAAATCTATTGTAATGGTGATCAACTTATCATGAAAATCAGGTGCTATTTTTGGTCTGCTCTGGGCATTGTTTTCTTCGGATAAAAGAGGGGTTCAGGAAAGCATTGGAAGATGTTAAAGGTGAAAACCACTGTTGTCAGGTTTTGGTATGAGGTAAGTTCAAGTCCAAGAACTAGTCAAATTCTGGGTATTTAAATCATGGGATCAGAATTTTCTTGAACTCAGATCTGGATTCAGATCATGCATTGGGCATCTTGTTAAAACTGAAACTCAGACCTGTACTTGGCTTGCTTCCTCTATTTAAACAAGTTTTAGTTCTCTAGATGTATAGAAATACAAGATTTTTCCAAGAGCC
>Ga0209611_10006071_pt1 | contig 19967 bp, 13 predicted proteins | sample S1TSphgellanicum_3_FD_187693 | JGI IMG/M metagenome (GOLD analysis project Ga0209611, IMG submission 187693) | Host-associated microbial communities from peat moss isolated from Minnesota, USA - S1T2_Fc - Sphagnum magellanicum MG (SPAdes) (version 2) | ecosystem: Host-associated > Plants > Peat...
GGGGGGGGGGGGGGGGGGGAATAGATTAATCTGGACCGTTAATGGCTGGTACAGATGGTTTAGGACCGCTAGATTCCCGGATTGTGTTGGTCCGCTCAGTAACTAACTTTATCCAAGCACTTTTTTCTTTGTCCTTATCAGGAGCGTTGAATGCGACCCCAGTGGGAGACCAACACGTGGAGAAAGGGGAGTGGTCAGATCATGCTAGATCACCGACCATCACCGTCTAATTAGACGTTCTTATTATTTGTTTTTGCACCAAAAAAAATTACTGGTTTTCTGGCATTGTACATTTACTGTTTTTTTTCATTCTTTGCCCTGGGTAGCCTAAACTTGTTTGACCCAATTGTTACCCTAAAATTGAACCCTGCAGGATGACCCACAAAATGTAAATTGGATTCAAGCTGCTGCCCGCTCTCCCCAATGGGATTTTAAAATATTGAAACCTTTGGTAACGTGTGATGATACATATTACTGTAGCCTAGGGTCAGTTTCCACTTGGACCAAAAAAAAAATCAAAATCAAAATTTAATTCGTTTTTAAATTATTATTACTTCATGATCTACTATGATATATCTTCATTTGAGGAGTGAAATTATTCAGATTTGTAGTCTACTATAAATATGAGGGTTTTCAACAACTCATGTTCATAATTTTAAGAAAAAATCATTATTTATTTACAAATTGGTTAATTCCAATGAATGATGATGATAATTATGAGGGTTTTCAACAACTCATGTTCATAATTTTAAGAAAAAATCATTTTTTAATTTACAAATTGGTTAATTCCAATGAATGATGATGATAATTAGAAGTCATCTAGGACAAGTCTAACTATGTCACTCCTTTCTTAATAATTATCTCTTATTTTTATAAATGCCTCACTCCTTTTCTCTACCCACTAACATGGATATGAAAATGCAAATTCATGTTTACCTTTTCATTCCATGATATCTATATCAATATCAAATTAAAATTTGACATCCAAATAAATAATGATGAACTATTGGAAACCATATGGGAACATAAGAAAAGAAAAAAAGTTGACAATGAGTGCTAGTGCAAAGTAGCATGGACCCAAGTGAGGAAATTTCCTTATATACAATAATTAGTTGAGTGGGTGCCTTTCAAGTTTAGAATTGAGACTCCTGATATGACCCATCCCAAAAAAACAGCTTTGAAACTTTAAAAGACTCCCCAATGTTAAAGTTTTAGTCATTCCAAACATTAAATTACACAGGAGTGTCAATATTCACCCACCTATCTAGGGTTTCATGAGGACTGAACGTTGTGCAAAGCATATGGGACAAAGTGAGGTACTATTGGGAACATATTGGGAGCCCATTGGGAACTGGATGGGAACAAATTTGAAAACTTTTGAGAACACATTGGGAACAACAAAAATCCAACAACCCCCATTATCCACAAAAGAAGAAAAAACTGGGTCTACTGGGTCTATTGAGCCCAGTTTCTAGAAAAATTTCTATCACAAACTTGTGGATGTGTCCTTGGATGGGATGTGGGATGGATGGTAGGTACGTGGATAGGAAAAAAAAACACTTTTTCATTGCTATTCCTGTCCCTTAACTAACCATGGTTGTTACACACAATACCCCAAAGCCACCCTTTGTTGCAATGTCACCCTCGTAAGTACTACCTACTTACCTACCTACCACACTACCTACCAACCAGAACATCAATAAAGTCCAGCTGGCGATTTTCACCTCCCCTGTTTGAATTGAATGCCACCAGATAAAAAGTAACTGATTGGGAGGGAAGGCGAATAGCCATGGATAATGATGAGCTCGCCATTCTTGTGGCGTTTTTTTACCTCTCTTTGTACAATAGCAGATTGAAACTTATCCACCCAGCTAAGCTTAGCCAACTGGGTTTTGTGACCCAGCCTTTTATGGGGGTTGGTAGCCTAAGGGGGGGTGGTAAGGAGAGGGTGATGGGTATGGTGGCATGGTTGAATTAAGAAGCCAACTGGAAATAAATTATTAGATATGTTGTAAATAGCAAAAACAGTAGCTAAATATGGGAATCCACCCCCCTTTTTTCCAAATTAAAAAAATAAAATAAAATAAACTTCAAAGAGTGATAGAGCCTAACCAATAGGCCATATATTGAGGAGAGTAGTTCTCCTCCCCTAAAGAAACCACCCAAATATATATATATATATATATATATATAAATTACTTTTAGGCAAGTCTTGTTGAGGAGATTAATATTTTTCTAATCTTGGTTTCTTTACTTTTCCCTTTGCATTTCCCATGTGTTCACAATTATTGAAACGACTCTAGCTATTTATATATGTACCTACCTACCTACTTTTACTAGGTACATTCATCTTTTTATGTAAAGGTGTTCATGACCTGTGAGTCCACTGACCCAAACTCAATTACTCACTCGATATTACTAAATTTGGGGAATTCTTTTCCAAAAATCATCCCCTCTTCAAGGCCACATTTATGAATCAAATTTGAACCCCTCTTCAAAGGCCACATTTATTAATAAAACTTGAACCCCCTTTCAAGCATTTGTAGGTAGGTACTACGTACAACGGTTCCAAGTTCAAAACAATGAATTAGTAGGTACTCTGGTTTTGTCCCAATGAAAATTGCGGGGTCCGGGGTGGGGTGGGGTAGCTTTCATTGGCTTCAGAAGGGATTGGATGATTTATCATCACGGGTAGCAAGCACGGGTTCCACGTCTCCCCCTTCCCCGCCCCCCCTTCTTTTCACCCACACACCGCCAGCGCACCCCAGCACAGCACGGGTGCCCCGTGCGCGGCGGGCGGGCAAGCTATCTTGGGCAGGAGACAACTACCGTGTGATATGGTTGGTGCTTCCGACGGCGACAACCAAGGCAATAGCCAGGCTCGGCAGTCAGACAGGATGGCACAGCCTGGGAATCCAAATACCGTTGCCGTCGCCGTGGCTACAGCTTTGGTTCCTTGGCCTCCTACAGTTCTATGTACAATTTTTTGCTTTATTTTCCTTTTTTCGTCCTTCCTCCCCTGCCCGCAATTAAAGATCTTTTAATTTTAATTTTGTTTTTTTTAGCTTCTTTTTTTCATTTTCCCATGCCCCCAAGCCCAAGGTAAAGACCAGTTATTATTTTCACCTTTTTGACCTCTTTTTTAACCCCCCCCCCCTTTCCCTGCCCCCAGGTAAGTGTCATTGTTTATTTTCTTCTTTTTCCCCCTTTTTTCTCATTTCCCTTGCCCGCGGGGTAAGTTTCTTTTTTATAAAAATTTCCCCCTGCCCTTAAGATAAGCCGTTATTTTCTTCCATTTTTTTTCTCTCTCTCTCCTCCTCCCCCCACCCCAAACAACAAAAGATTAAAAAAAGATAAAGCACCTTTCTTTGTTTGTTTGAAGCCTTTTTTGAATAAAAGAAAATTCTATTTTTACCTTTTGGAACTTACACGTTTGGAACTTACGTCAGCCATTTACTAGTCAGGGGCATTATTCTGCAATCATCCCCTGAGGATTCAGACAAATAATTGTTCCTTTCTCACCCACTTTGAAGCTTGGGGAAAAAAGAGAAAAGAAGGGGGGGAGGGGATGGCCCCCACTTGGTTTCACTTGAGTCCATATATGACCTTTCCACAAGTGCTTTTTTTTTTTTTGGCGTGAAACCACTTAGAACAAGCCCTCTAGAGGATTAATTCCCATACACACCTATGTGTGCCCCATCTAAATGACCATATTTTTCTTGTGGGAAATACACGATGAAAAATTATTTAATTAGTGGGGGGTAGTTATCCCAACACAAAAATTGAAAACAAAAAGAAAAGGATATCACCCAATTTATAGGGATATTATATTATTGTGATATAATTGAGGGAAGATCACTTTTGCAACTTTTTTAGTTCCATCTATTCTTTTAATAAATAAATAAATAAATATTTTGAAAATGATTTGTCAACCAAATTGTTTTGTGTGAAAATTTTGAATCATGCTAACATTGTTGTTCTTTGTTATTATAAGGCACCCCAACATCCAAAAGTAGGAAGGTTCACATTTTTTAACTACCATCAACGTTGTGAGTGCAAATTAGAGTAGTGTGCAAATTATAAGGTGGGTTTTAAAAGTTTAGAAGATTAAAAAAAGTTCATCCTCCAAAGTAGATTGAGGTTAGGCCTTTATAGGGGACCATTTACTATTCCATCATGTATTCACTATGGTTTTAGGGTTTTTTAAAAGGTTTTAAGTTACCTATTATGCCACTAAAAACAAAGGGTACAAAGATCCTCAATGGAAGATCCTCATAGAGCTAGCATCCAATGAGGTTGACATTTAAAACATTCAAGAATGCCTAGCTTTTGTTGTTGTGATGCCAAATCAATGGTTGCACATAGGTGACACAATCGAAAGGATGTCCCATGATGTCTTTAGAGTGTGATTATTTTTTGAACTTTTTTTGAAAAATCCAAGTTGATTGTATTTTGAGACCCCCAAGGTCAAAGGAAGTAGTACCAAGGAATTGCAACCACCCAACCCAAGCAATTAGGTAGTGTAAAGTTCAAACCTTGTCTCATGGGTTGATGAATTGTTAAAAAGGTCGACAACCTAGTTTGTAAAACATTAGGAACAACATGCTCCTAATGTGGACTTGATTCTTCTTACCGTTACTTCCAAAAGTTTTAGAGTATGTAACTAATTGCAAGGAGTGGGTGGAATTGGACTTTGTTAAAGTGGCTTTGAATGGATGGTAGGTCTTCAAGAACATGATAAACCTAACCCTTTTTTTCATTATTGACTTTATTTTATTTGTAGAGCTTTCTGAAGGTGACAAAAACCAATTCAACTTGAATGGAGGAGGACTGAATACAATAAAGTTTGTTAGTGATCCTTATATTTAGGGGGCACATTTGTAAGGTGGGACGGATTATGAACACATACGAAAATAAAGAGGTCAAATATAACTTTTGCTACAAAATGATGTTCTCCTTTAATTGTCCCAAATTTTGCATATGTTGTTTCCGCAATTCCAATAATTTACTATGAAGTTCACATGCACTTCCATGGATTTACCAATGTTCCTCACCATTATCCCCATGTTATATTGAACTTGGCAAATGCCCCATCCTTTGAGATTTTCAATGGAATGGAGATACTACACAGTTCAAGTGATAATTATGTCTTCAAAAAAATGGTACATATTTCAATATAATTTCAAAGACATCGGAAAATTGTTTTCAATAATCTTTTTTGACTTGTCCATTAATAAACTTTTAAATTTTACAATGGAAATTTTAAAGAGATACTGAGTTGGTTAGTCTAATTGAAAAATGAATAAATATGGTATTAGTTTATACAATGTATAGCTCTTTATCAACATTAAATGTATGCCACATTAATATATATACCTTTTAAAGTAAAAAATGAGGTTGAACATTTTATCTACATTCACCAAGAACAAAACTCCTATAATAAAGCCCAAGATACTATGATGATGTGCATTTACACAAATTGGTGTTTCAAAAAAATATTGGATTTCAACATATCACAATATTTGCCAATTAAAATGTACAATACCATGAAAAATCATTCCCCAAAAGAACTAATGACCTTTTGGCAAGACCAAGTCATACCAAGTTTGTTTTAATCAATGGTGTAATCCTCTTGGCAAACTTCAAGGTTCAACTCCTCAAAAACAAATTCTAGCACCTTAGGAATTAGGTGAAAGCAAAATAGCTAAATTCGATATCTTTGTGACTCTTTTTTTTTACAGCAAGAATACAAGCCTAATGCTTATGGCCTACTTAATCTCATGAATGAAGATCCTTGACATGAGTTCAAAGAAATCATGCTATTTGAAAGGTTGATTAAAATGCATTTATCAACAACATGCTCACTTCTTGCATGATAATAATGCTTTGGAAAATCAAGCCACCCCAATGTATTACCAAACAAGAATTTCATAACGATCGACATAAAAGATCAATTTGGAACGCACATGTCTTTAATCTTACATGACATATTTCTTTTCATGGACTGATTGATGACCCCTTTGATCAAATATTTCATGGTCCCCTTAAAACATATTATTGCATATTTGAATTGTTGTAAAAGTTTTGTCTCGCCAAAAAACTATAAGGATGTTTAATTTATTTTTTCCTTCATATTTTGATAATAGCCAAATTTGGCTATATTGGGTTATGGATGATTGCCACCTCCGGTACATCACAAAATTGACCCAAAAAAAAACATTAGCCACAACCATATAAAATCCATATCCAAAAGCAAGAATTACTTAATACCTATATTTTGGTTAGAGGTTATTAATTCATGTCAACATTGGCTAAAGTCAATATTATTTCAGTAGATTAATAAAAAGATCAAACCAATCATCCCATTTTTAAATTGTTCAAAACTGCACATGATTCATGCCATTAAATTATTACCACAAAGTTTCTTAAAGAGAAGAGAGGTGGTGACTAGCCTTTAGTTGCCTCTTTTGGTTTTACCCTTTTTCATTCTCTCTTTCCAAGAACAATAATTTCTTTGTCACCGACTAAATGGAAAATTATTTAGCTCCTCATAACTTAAAACTTTACCTTTGAACTAGGGCAACCGGCAAGAGCTGACCGGATACCGGACATAACCCAGCATTTATGGGATGATCCAGATGACTGGCTCCTTCATGTTTTGACCGGTTATACCGGTCATTTTGGCGGGTAGTAAGTGAACTACAATGGTAAGCAAGGTATGTAGGTAGGTACAAAAGTGAATGATCTATTATACTTGGAATTTTGAAATTGGACTGTTTTAGAAATCATTCATCCACATTCACAAACATTTGGTCTTTGCGTATGGATGAGACAAATACATGTTTGTGACAGGTTAGGGATGTAAAGTGGTAATTGGGTAGGTATCCAAAATTGCTAGTAGCAAGGCTAATATGTGATGCAACTCTCACTAGGCATAGACGTCCAATGAGGAAGAGACACATCCGCAAGATAAATAACCTAATAACTTGCCTCTTTCAGGCCTAACTATCCAAAACCCCTTTCCCTTACCCACCTACATGGACATGAAAAAGAATGATTTTGAGATGTGGGATAAATAATGATGAACTATTGGAAATCATATGGGAATATTTATAAAAAAAAACCTTGACCTTGGGCCAATGAATGGCATTACACTCATCCAATTAACTTTAAACTTTATTGGGAACATGCACAAAAGAATAAATTTGCCCTTGTTCTATGCTCACATTTATCATGTGGCCCCTGCAAAAAGTGTGATGGTTTTAGGTGTTAGGACTAATTACAAGGATTGTAGTAGTATACATGTTACAAATGCCCGGCTAAATTAGTGTTCTTCCAAAACAACTTTGGTAATGATTCAACCCCTAAGAGACATGAAGAACTCACATTTGAATCCCACCTAGCCAAGCTATGTGGACGCATGTATATCAAATAATTAATTGATTTTGAGTAAATTTTCATTTTGGCAAATGAAGTTATTCTTGAAGGTTCAATATTTTCATTCACAAAATTTTTTTTTCTTCAGAAAATAGCAATTTCTGAAGATTTCTCCACACCTCCTAAAATGGAGCCTGAAATGGGATTCTAAGTTATGAACTGGGAAATATCATTATGGGAGCTTACAGCTACAGGAAAGAGGAAGATGAAGCCTCTGGAGCATGGATTGCTTTGTGAGCACTCAAGAAGACACTATCCGAAGATTTGGGTTGTTGAGTTCTTGTGAAGTACAAACTGTTCACTGTGTCCCATACACTCTTTATTGACCCCCTCTCCTGGTACTCTGCTGATTTCCACATCCAATAAAAGCATTTGCCTCCTGCTAAATCACGTTTTGTTTGTGTGTTTTACGCTGACTTTACAACAATTGTTGTGTCTGAATAATAAAGCTTGGGACTTGATTGATTCACAAATGTCACCGACAATGGAACAAAACTAGAGGACAGATATCAAAGGTTGCTGCTATCTGCCCATGTGCAAACCGCATAAATAAAATATCCAGTAGAGCTCAAATATGTTCCTCTGTTTGATTCACTTGAATAATCTACAAAGTTATGCAGCAACAGGTGTTTTGTAAGATGACTTGTCCACTACTTCAGAAGCATATTGGCGAGCCCATGAGTCATAATGAACAATCTCTTCAAGGGACGGTCTCAACACAATTTCTTCTCTGTGCTTGTCGCATGTCTTCTCAATGACACTCACAATGTCCAAGTATCCAATTCTGCACCCATCCAATCCAATTCATCTAAGTCACAAATCAACACAGGCAATGCGTTGGGGGGAAAGACAATTTCTGATTCATGGTTCTGGGAATTATGGGTCTCTTCTCCAGTTTCAGCTTTTCATAAAGATACAAAAAATACCAGACAAACATAAAGCATGTTAAATATCTGACCCAAGTGCAAATACTCACTTCTCATCCAGGAAAAGCTCCACAGCCCGTTCATTTGCTGCACTGAGTACTCCAGTCATTGTCCCTCCAGCCCGACCAGCCGCATATGAAAGATCCATTGATGGGTACTTGGCCCGATCAGGGACTTTGAAGGTTAAGTTCCCCATTCTGCACCCAACCACTAAATCCTTTTGAGCCAGCCAAATGCAAATTTGGTACCAGGACTTCTGTTTTTAGAAAATTTGTGGGAGTGTTCCAACTTCAGAAGATAACACAAGGACTATTGCAGAGGAAGATTTTTCACAATATCCTTTGCACAAATTCACATGAAAACCAAAGATTCAAACTTACTTGACAAAATCCAAGCGAGGCCATGTGACTTCAGAGCAGGGAATGCGTTCAGGCCATGACAATGTGTACAAAATGGGCAGACGCATGTCAGGCCACCCAAGCTGGGCAAGCACAGCTGAATCCTGTTGGCATGTTCAGCCCCAATTCAGGTTAACAGACCTCAAAAATAACGGTATATACTGGTATGACGATTCCATTCTTCCCATGAAAGTGTGAGGAGGGGGCAGCTTGTACCTGTGTCTCAATCATTGAATGGATAATAGATTGAGGGTGGATAACAATCTCAATGTCATCATACTCTGCACCAAAGAGATAATGAGCCTCTATCACCTCCAAACCCTGCCATGTAGAACACGTGCCTGAGGAACATAAAGAAGATCATGCTAGAACCTAATGCAGGCATCAACCCAGGGGTTCTGGGAGTAAAGATTTGTTTCTAAAAAACCAACAATAGCATGAAGGACATGGTGAACTCATGTTTCCCAGTGTCTGCATGACAAATAGAAGGAAGATAGACAAACAGTCTAACAGAACTAAAGAATTTGCCTGCTTGCTTTAGCATTGTGGCATAACAATGCTAAACCCTAAACTCTGAACAAAACTTGATTTGCAGTTTGGGCACAAGAGAGACAGTGTTACCTTATTCATGAGCGTGGCAGAGTCCACTGTAATTTTACGGCCCATGCTCCAGTTTGGGTGTTTCAAGGCATCTGCCACTTTGACCTCCTTCAACTTCTCAACCGGCCAATCCCTGAGAAATGTAGAAATGTGGCTTTCCCTTTTATCAACAACACAACAGGCTGTGGCAAATAAAACCTATTCCTAAGGCTCCTCTCAAGGTCTCTAGAGCTTCCAGGAGTCCTGAAACAGAAAATATGAGAGAAAGAGAGAGCACACCTGAATGCACCACCAGAAGCCGTAAGAATAATACGCCGCAGACCACCTTCAGGCAGTCCTTGAATACACTGTTATTCATATAGAATGTAAAAGATTAATGCAAGGTACAATCTCAACCTTTTCACATGCTGTACTGGAACAAAAAAGCATACCATGCTACTTGATGGAGATCTTGGTGCAGCTTTCCAAGCAGGTCAACGGAGATGGCATAATCTACAAAATTGCAGAAAAATGATATCCACTACAACAATTTGAAGGCAACATGGCAATGAGTGCAGTCATAACCATATGGGGGTCAGTCCTCACAACATGCCAGACCATTACCTTCAACATGAATTAGCAGTGATCAGCTGCCATGACTACCCACTGACTTCAAAGCTTCTGACAGTGGGTGTGGATAAGTATATGATAATCTACCAAAAATTTCAAGCAAACCCTATAAAATCTGCATTCTGAGTCAACAGAGATGGCACTATGTGTGCACCTGAAAGATGGCTGAATGCTCAGAGTCAGCAGGTAAAATCTTGATGCCATGCTTCCTTGCAAGAGGTAGCACATAGGGACCCCCTGCAATTAGGGTCTCCTTGTTCGCCAGCGCAATATCTTTTCCTGCTTCAATAGCTGCCACAGTCGGCTGCAAGGCATTCCCAACCCTCCCTGTCAGTTTTTGCTCATAGGACCTATATGGACCTTCCAAAAGCAAGGGTACAGTGAGGTATGCTTGAAAGTGAGTAAGCATACCTTAAGGCCAGCACAGCCCACAATGCCTGTGACTACTGTTGCAGCCTCAGGATGCCTTGCCACCTGTAGTGCCGAAATCAGATTTCAGCTCATTACTCTGCTTTTGCTGGACCCATCTAGAGAAGCATCTCACACAAGAAAACTGCATAAGAAGCACAAACTTGCAGCATACCTCAATGATGCCTTCTTCACCAACCAAGATTTCAGGCTTAGGGTACACATCAGCAATTGCATCCCTTAACTCAGCAACCAACGCCCCATTTTTTATAGCAACCAAACTTGGTTTGAACCTTTTCACCTACCATTACACAGAAACCACACATAAGTACCCTAAAAAATAAGTTCACAAGCTGCATAGAAAAACAACTGACCACATCAATCAATAGTATGCAGAACCCAATGTTCATGATTTATCTTACGACTGCAAAGGAGCTCCTACCTCCTACCATCACAAATTAGGCTTTGGGGTCAAGGGAATGTTATCTAACCCCTTCAATCAAGCATTCTCATTGGTGAAGATGCAAGATACCTGATCAGCAAGTAAGGTGACATTTGAACCAGCTGCTAAGGCAACAACCTTGAACCTGTCAGGATTTTCTGCCACAATATCGAGTGTCTGTGACCAAAAATATATGTCAGAGAGAGAGAGAGAGTAATTGCAAGAAGTTTTCAGCAAAAGAAAGTGTTGCAGCAATTCCAACACCTGACTTCATCAAGGAGCACATCAAGAATCCTATGAAGGCAACAAACATTTTTTTTCCTTTTGCACAAGCTTGCACCACATGAAATACAGTGCTAATACACAATTTACCTGGGTTCCAATCGAGCCTGTTGAACCAATTAGAGAAATGGGTTTTGGGCCATTTCGTTTTACAACCTCTTCCACAACAGCCCTGCCAGGCCATGCTGGTGGAGGACCATTTGAGGAGGAGGAGCCATGGACAGAGCACCGCACAGATTGTGTAGAGACTTTCATCTCGAATGCAGCAGCCCCCCTCTTGCTATGCTGACCTGAAATTCAACCTCCCAATCCATGTGCTGGTAAGATGCATCATCAACTCAAGATGCTACCTAGTCTTTCTTCCTCGCTGTTGTCCTCTTTGTCCCATGAGAATTTCTCTATCAGAATTTATCAATGCACATATTTGTGAAGAGAAGCTTGAACAAACAACCATCAACAAAAAACTGTTTGAGCACCAGTTCCCATTCCGTTGTCATCTCTTTCAACTAACCTTGCACTGCTAATTCTTGTCCTCATTTTATCCATTATCTTACAAATCAACAGTTGTTCAAAAGAATGAGAAACAAAGTACCTTGGAGTCTGCAGCCAGCAAACATGGACACATCAGAGAAGCCTAACCCTACTGCTGTCTCACTCTGCTCATGACCCACCACCCAAAAACAACACAAAAAACCCAACAACACTCTCCCATCAGACAACAAGAACTAAAACAAAAGGGTGAACTTATTCATTCCTACTAAACAAACCCAAAAACAAACTCACCCAAAATTCTGTCTGTAAAAGAAACACCCCCATATCATTCACACACACACACACACACACACACAAAATTCACCGCTTTCAACAGACAGAGAATTCACTCACAGAGGCTCTGGAAGAGATGGTGAAAGGTCCCGTGCCGGTAAGTCCTGCCATAGCTGCAACTTTCAACACCATGACTCCCTCCGGCGCGCAGCTTACAAGCTTCTTCTTCTTCTTCTTCCAACTTCCAGAAAAACTTCTACCAAACCGCACACAAAAGAAAGAGCTGTAATGATCCTGACCACTTTGGAGCACCGAAGAAATCCCTCCAAGTCAGAGAGACAAAAAGAGTGGGGCCCAAAATCCTTGTATCCGATTGCACCCCCCGCCCCCCAAGTGCAAAGGAGAAGAGGAAGCTCCAGGACTCCAAGAGCTTCAAAACTCCGGAGCAAAGAGAAAGCCCAAAAACACACGCGCGCGTACAAAAAGCAAAAGGAAACCAAAAAGGCGACGAAAAATAAGGCGCACAATGACCACCGAATCTCTAAACTGGGGATGGAAATCGGATGTGGGTATCTTATTGGGCGGAGTGTCTGTCCGTTTGCTGCTAAACTTAGGAGCAATAAGTCATTTTTCATCCACGAGAAGGGGCTCAAATATCCATCTCTGAAAGTTAAATTAGTCACACACCAGAGCAAACAAATCTTTGGGGCTACTAAATATCATCTCTGAAAGTAGTCAGCCACATGAAAGTAAATTTGCTTTGGGGTTCCTAATTTTCATCCATAGATGCATAGTCACATGAAAAGTTAATTTGCCAAAGGGCTCCTAATTTTCATCCATTTATGCATAGTCACATGAAAAGCAAATTTGCCAAAGTGCTTCTAATTTTCATCCATTTATATATAGTCACATGAAAAGCAAATTTGCTTTGGGGCTCCTAATTTTCATCCATTTATGCATAGTCACAAGAAAGTAAAAAGCTTTGGGCCTAAATTTATCATCTATGAGGAGGCCTCCTCCTCGTGTTGGAGCTAGATATCATCCATAATGAGCACCGAATCTATAAATCAGGGTTTGGAAATGGGGATGTTGGCAAATCCTTATTGGACAGACTGTGAGTCTGTTTGCTAGCTTGCTGCTAAATCTAGGAGAAATAAGCAAGTTTTCATCCATGAGAAGTAGAGGGGCCAAAAATCATATATGGGCTATATATCATCCATAATGAGGGTGTCTCGAGCTAGCTGTATGTAGACATGAGTTTTGGATGTGCAACATCCATTAAATAGGGAGGATGCCCTCTATTTTAGAAAGGGCTTCTGGGTTGGGGATATCATCCATGATGAAGTTAATTTCATCCATGATTCTAGGCTAGACAGGTTGTTTGTCAGGGTACGTAGGTCGTCACTGATTGGCTGCATTGGATGCCCTGCAGTTGCTTAGATATGAATTGGATGGCTCAGATCTCACGTTTGATTTCCACGACCATCGTGCGGCTGTGTAAGACTGCGATGGATGCCGTCGGATCCAGGTTTTGTTTTTGGGGTTTCTCTTTATTAACGGTGGAACGCCAACCTGCGGTCCAAACAACAGCGACCTTCCGATCCGGTTATCTGACGGCTAGGATTTGTAATAGTAGAAATGAAAAGGAGAAGCTAAAATAAGTTCTTAATTTATTTTTATTTTTAGAAAAAAAAAGACTGGCCACAAAATGCATTGACTATTGACCAACTTTTTTTTAAGCCCGGAGTAATCCTGGCCCTTGGTTTCCGGAATTTTCAAAGATCCTGACCGAGGTGGCGGCGCGGTCAAGGTCTTGGGAACGTGAAATTGTAAAGGCCCCAAATTTTTAGGGTCATGTTAAAAACATGTGCCCAAAAAATCTTACCAAAAAGTAGATGTTTAAAAAGCATGTGACCCAAAAAATCTTAGAAAAAGTTAGATGTTATAAGTACCGTTGTACTAGTGTTGTTTTTACACAAGTACCTATTTTAGTGCTATTTTTATTCAAGCACCTACTTTGGTTTTTGGTTGTGTGCCCGAAGAAAATCCAAGTTCATTAGGACATGCCCTATTTGAAAATTTTCAGTTTTGGGATGTGTAAAAATATATAGTAAGGATGGGTTTGCAAAACATTAGGCATTTTACTCGATTACATAATAATTGATACATAACTACTTGAGATTTATTCAAGGGAATTTTTGTGATGTAGGGAGAGCTACAATCATCCATAAGATGATTTATCTAGATTTGTTGATAAGAAAAAAATTCTTAAAAAAACATTTTTATAATTTTGGCTACTTGTTGGAATATGGTGATTTTTTAATTAGATATTTTTTCAGAATTTGGCAACTAGAAAACTCAAGAAATGCGAAAATTTCACCAATTTAAAAACAAATCACCAATTTGCAAGATTCAACCCAAAAAAACCCTTATATATATTATATCATGTTTCCTTGTAGTGCTACTTGCATTTACAATTCCTCCTCCTGCTGCTGAACGAAATGGTTTATAAATAGTTTGGCAATTGGTTATCCAACAAAAATTGTTCCAATGTTCTTAAAAAAGTTGGATGTCCAAAACATCATAACAATATTAAAATGCCAAACATCCTTCTTATGCCTTAAAACATTAAATTAAGATAAAAACAATATGTATGCATAACACATGTATGAAAAAAATTCAATTTCAAATGTGATACAATAATTGAAATATCTTATGGACAAACCCACGAGCTATGCACATATTATAACTTCACACTTCGAAGCCCAATATTTCCAAGGTTTGTTGATGTGATTATGAGGAATGTTTTCCCTTCGAGTCCTTTTTTGCATCCCTAGCTACTACCGACCTATCCTTGAAAACAATGACTTCCCAAGATTTTCATCACAAATATTATAACAATCAAAATCCCCTAAAGTCATAGTGATGATACATACTATGTACTTTGTGACTTATCCATTTTACTATTCCTATGCACCCCAACTTCAATGTGTTGAAGCTCTTGTGCTACTCATGGTTTGGTGGTCAAAAGGTGAACCCTTGAAATTTTTTGCCCAATTTGAAAGAGAATGGTATGCATGGAGCTGTGGTTCATCAAACATTGGTAGTTTCGTTAAGTAATTCATATTGGGTTGTCAAAAAACAATTGGTGTAATTCTATGCAAGTGTTGGTAATAACTCAATTTTTTGGACATAAATGTACATGGTCATTTGTTATTTTGCTTAGGTGGTTGAAAAAGTTCTTTGGTGACTTGCAAAAATTGTGGTCAAAAGTGATGTTCCATTGAAAATTTTGAATGCATTGTCAATGTTCAAATGAAAATATGTGTCTTTTTTTCCAAACTAAGGAAGGTTTACAATAATTTCAAATTGTGAAATGAAGGTTAATTTCTTCAACATTTGTTTATATTCATTGATATCAATTGGTCAACCTATTAAACATAAAATTTTGTTGTAGTTGTATGTGGCCATTTGGACCATTTTATTAGGTACGCACATAATTTATTATGTACATACATAAAATATTTGTATTAAATTTAATTAGAAATAAAGAATACAAATAATCTTTAAAAATTTTATTAATAGAAGATAAAATCTAGTCATCTCAAGATAACATGTGGGATGAAAAAGTTGTTTGGGGTGTAAATATGGAAGGAAGTCTAAGACCAAAGTAACCTTGGCCTTTCCAAATATTTTGGTAACCATTAACAAGGTCGAGGTAGATGTGCCACTAACTATCATTAAATAATCAAATATGGTATGTACACTTGGGTGCCTTTCATTTTCATAACCTTGCATTTTAAACAATAAATGCCTTTTGTTACCTATACCATGTTTGTTAATGATTTACAAGATGATTTTTGGCATGTGGCATTAGGTACATCAAGTGTTGGCAACATGATAATTGTCATGGAATAAAAAATGGAACATGCATGTTTTTCCGAAGAAAGCAAATATTTAGTAAAAATTTTGTTAGGTGAGTTCCAAGGATGGGTAGGAAAACTTATGGGAATTGATGGAACAATTGACATAGTGAAATTGGATGACACCCTTGACATCAAGATTCAAAATATAAAGAGCCTTGAAAAAGTTTCCACATAGAGGCAAAAAATGTAGTTGAGTTCCTTGCATGTTCAATTGAAATAAATCTTAGACCATAAATAAATTACCCTTAAAATCCTTATTTATACATTATGAATCTTAATTCCAATTCAAGTTTAGAACCACATCTACACGTATACGTGTTAAATTGTCCCTAGGCAAGTTGGTTAAAAAATGGAACCAAGTTGCACAAGAAAAACCCATGGGTGTTATTGGCTTGATTTTGGTTGAAAAATGATCTAAAAGTTGGTAAAAACACATCAATAGATTCATTTATTAACTTCCTATTCCTACTTTGCCTCCAATGAATTGTGACTTTGCGAAGCTTGAAAAAGAGGCTTTGGCACTATGTTTCACAACTTTTATCTCAATATTTCAACTTTTCATGTAGCAAAAAAATAATTCCCCTATAGCCCAACCTAGCTGATAGACCAAAGGCCTAACTCCATCCTCACATTCCCAGACAACTCAAAGTCATCCTATCCCTTACTTATTTTAATGCACCCATCCATCAAAATCTATAAATGAAATTTATTATTTAGATTAGCTTGACACTCCATTTTCATGGCACTATGCTAACATTTCATTTCAACATGCATTTTTACCTACTAGCAATGAAATTTATACATTAACACGATCGACTATTTTGTTTACAACCAAAAAAAAATGGTGGGTAAAAAGGATTGGCAAATGTTATTTTTTATTCACCTACTACTTGAACATTTGGTTTTGTGTTTTGGTCAATGTTTGATTCTATGTTTAATGGTCTTTGCCACTACCTTCCACTTATATATTCTTTTAAAACAATCAATCATAAATAATCCCCATGTCAAATTATGGTAGTGAAGTTTATAAATAGACACATTCAAACTATTACTTTTGCAAAGGGTTAAAATAAACATTGGGTAAGAATTATTAGTACTTTTTTCCATGATTCACTTTTTGCCCACACATCTAGTCCCATGTCTTGATCAAAGTCAAATTTTACGTTTGATTATTCTACAACTGCCTTCTAGCTTTGCTTTTACATGAGCAAGTTAAGTATTGGCAATTTTTAGTAGTGATGTTTACAGATTAACATACCCATCTATTGCCATTCCACCTAAATAAATGGTGGTTAAAATGCACAAGCGGGTCTCATTTATGATTCACATATTGCCTACAAATTTGGTCATATATCACAAATTTACAAGCTTCATGGGTTTGTTCCAACTCCATGCGAAATTTATTATTTGATAAGTTAATATTTTTAAACACAAATGTTGTGCATTATTAAACATGAAAGCCGTGTGCACGACTTTCATGTGTAAACAACACGAATAATCATACAACTTTGTGTCTAAACAATAGGAATAGGCATATAACATTTGTATCTAAACAATGCCTATTATGTATTTTGAACTCCACAAAAATATGTTCAAATCATTTTTAATTTTCAAAACAATAAATTGTGTCCAAGAATACCAACAAGCAAGTTCCACCTAAAAATGTTTGTCCCTACTACTATAATCATCACCATTAACATTACCAAAAGAATATTCATCATTTTTTACAATTGTTGTAAGAATCTTTGTTCTATCATTAACATTTGATAAACCCTTCTATCTCCTTTTTTATTTGAAATGGTCCAACAAGATTCTCATTAGCAAGGATCCTCCTTGGTGTCTAAGACTCGTATCAGAACCCATCCTTGTCATTTTGAAAATCACTTTATCTCCTATCAATGTTGACAACTATATAGGGTGATTCAAATCAACTTCTTCCTCATTGAACTTCCTAATTTCATTTCCACCATTTCTTGAATATATGTATTTGTCCTTGTCACCAAATTGTGTTGCTGCTCCTAATCCCATTTTCCTCCAATCTAAGTACAATCCATTGTCTCTTAAATGACAACCTTGGGTTGTTTCACGAAAAAGACATTTTAAAACTAGGTACTCAAAAAAAACTCAATATGTCCTAAAATGTTACTACAACCTTTTGTCTCATAGTCAAGAATGATTGCTTTTATGTTTCATAAATCCAATGTAAAACAAATAATTCAAAAACATGATGTTTATGCTTACTAGTAGCATCTTCAACAGGCAATTATTCCCAAATTATGGCAAACACTATTAATAAACTAAAGAATTTATTAATGAAAGTTATGGGTCTATACATTAGCGTGGTTTCTTGATGTGCATAATTCAAGTCACATGTTAGTATGATGGGTTTTGTATGTTCCAACACATGTGGATCAAAACACAAGTTCTTTGATTTGAGCAAACTAAAAATTAATCAAAACAAACAAAATCCAAAGCACTTCACTATAGACCTTATAAATTATTCATGCTCAAAATGTACAAGAGAAAGTGTTTGAATGAAAGACAATGGTTAAAAAGCCAACCTTTAAGTAATGACTAAGATTAGGGTCCCATTTTCTTAATATGATAAGTCAATCGTAAAAAAAAATCACATTTAATCACAAGTTCATTTATTTTTCACCCACGTACAAATTTATCTAGTGAAGATGGATTTACATTATTTGAATTTCACAAAAAAACTATAAGTGAACTAGTTTCCAACTTTTTTAAATTGAAAAAATGATATAGCTTGCAACACAAACAAATTCTAAAGGTCCTTTAGTCTCTTTCAAAAATAATAGAAAAAATATAGAGATACCAATCTATTATTGCTAGAATTAGGGATATAATTAATGGTGATATAACAAGTCATTGAATTCTAGTAGAATTATTCGCCTTTCAATATAATGTTTTGAAATGCCTAATCCATATCACACATATACAAGCTTGTTCTTTACGTCACTAAAATCAAAAACCCATCCTAGGTTGGTAACACATTTATATCTAAACACATATGTCAAACGAACTTGAGAATATGTGAACTATAGTAACAATATAATACACGAGAGTTAATTATAATCCCTACAACTCCAATTGCTTTATGCATAAATTTAACAGAGATTGAATTGTATCTCTTCAACATATTTATTCTATCCATGGAGTACAAATACACCAATTGATAGCAAGGCATTATTTGAAGGAGGAAAAAAAAAGGATATAACTTAAATTTTTATATTAAATTCCAAAATATCTTCAACAAAAGTACTCAATGGATAACAACCATAACAAGTGTAAAACCTTGACAAAAAAATGCAAAACATAAAAGAAAGGAATTTAACAATGACAACAAAACAAGAATAAATTTCAATGATAAACCCAAAGATGATACCACAAGAACCATGTTCATAACATGTTCACAAAACATCAAAGGACACATGGTATCATGAGAAGCTTCATAACTAAAAACCAAACATATATTCAATGTCATACTCCAAGCAAACCCTACATCTTCAACATGTAAGACAAACAACAATATATAGGTTTTTACATGTCAAAGATTTCCAAAGAGCCATTTAAAACAAAAGAAGAAAGGAAAAAACTTGGGCACTTGTGGTTTTGTCTCTTGTAAACAAAGAATGTCAAAATCTTCTTGAAAGGCTAGGTAACAATCAATTGTCGCAACCCTAGCTTGGGCTCGCGACCATGGCAAAGGGAATTGCAAGGGTGCGGGCCAAAGGGAAGCCCGGGAGTTAAGCCAAAAGGAAGCCCGGGAGTTAAGGCAAGAGGAAGCCCGGGAGTTAAGGCAAGAGGAAGCCCGGGAGTTAAGCTAAGAGGAAGCTCGGGAGTCACATCACATACTCCCGGGAGTGCAAGAAAGTGCTAGGGAGTGTAAGGGAGTGAACACTCACACTCCCAAGGCAACTCCCACTTGGGGAGATGGAGTCCCGGTGGACTCCCAAAACTTCAGAGAGCGATTGCAAGGGTCAAACCTCAATGGATTGTGACGTTATTTATATCATTGGAAAGCTCTTGAAGCGTAAATATCTAAAACGGGCTCGCATTGCTCATTTGGACATCTGAAACACAAGTTATGGCCAAAAGAAGGGTCGGGAGTCGAATTCCCGGGAGTCTGCCAATTTTGACTTCCGACCACTAA
>Ga0209611_10006072_pt1 | contig 19964 bp, 15 predicted proteins | sample S1TSphgellanicum_3_FD_187693 | JGI IMG/M metagenome (GOLD analysis project Ga0209611, IMG submission 187693) | Host-associated microbial communities from peat moss isolated from Minnesota, USA - S1T2_Fc - Sphagnum magellanicum MG (SPAdes) (version 2) | ecosystem: Host-associated > Plants > Peat...
TTGAGAAGAAACACTGGCAGTTAAGTACACAACATCCACAACTATTCAAGCTTCTCTCTATTTTCATAGCTCAATAATGGTTGTCTGCATTGATGGTTGTCTAGTACAGTGTGTAAAGAACTTGGAATTGGTTGCTACCAACCTTCTCTCTATTTTCATAGCTCAATCATGGTTGTCTGCATTGATGGTTGTCTAGTACAGTGTGTAAAGAATTTGGAGTTGGTTGCTACCAACCTTTTGATTGACCATGATAGCTCACCCGGCTGGCCGAGTGATGAGATACATCTATCTGGGAGTGACATGTGCAGCCCTAAATGTGAATGATCATGGGACTTGGTAACCAGCCAGAGCTTTGCAGGTTACTGTGAACAGTTGAAACTGGTACAAGGCTGGTATTGCCTTATGTTCCTAGCAGTGTTGGGCAGTTCTTGACTTTTATGAAGAACCTCGTTCCAGTTCTAAAAAACAAATTAGGCACCCTTCACACCAGCCTTTATCTCACTGTTAAGTCAGTGTTAAGGAAGGGCCTTTTTTTCACTAATTTATACCAACGGTGCTACTTAACACTAAATCCTTGTTGGCAGCTGATGTGGCACTAGGTGGTAACTTTAGTCTTAGGATGGTGGTAGGCTGGTGGTAAGATACCATCAAATCTTCAAAAAAGGCAGATTTCCTACTAAAATGCCAGAGTTATGTAGCAGCTCAAAAATGGGTCTCGTAAGTCAGTGTTTGGTGGCACCCCTAACTGTTCCCTTTGTGAACATCTTGATTACAAAGTTCTATTCAAAGTTACCATGTTCCCAAGCATTCCCTACGTTCGTTACAATTTTTTATGGGCAAGAAACTATGAAGTTCTGCTAGCCCTGAGGGCAAGAAACTATGAAAGCTCAAGAAGCTTTGAGGCCAAGAAATTATAAAAGCTTTGGAAGCCCTGAGGGCAAGAAACTATGAAAGCTCAAGAAGCTTTGAGGCCAAGAAGTTATAAAAGCTTTGGGAGCTAAGGGCAAGAAATTATGAAGCTCTAATAGCTTGAAAGGCAAGAAATTGTGAAAGCTCTGGAAGCTCTGAGGGCAAAAAATTATGAGGCTCCGTGAGCTCTGAGGGCAAGAAACAATGAAGTAATGAAGAGAGAGGACAGTGAGAGGAGAGTGAAGAGGGTCGAAAGGGGAATGGCTGAAAAAAGGAATGTCTGGAAATTCTTTTATGTTTTGGGTAGGCTAAACCAAAATTGGCTCTTAACTGCCGATTAACCTCTGGTTAGCCCCCAGTTCTACTAGTCCTTTTTTTTTCAAATATTGTGGATCCAGTTCTTTTAAAATACCAGGATTCTGGTTTGGTTTTGGTTCTTTGATAAAAACCAGAACCCAACTCTGGTTCTGGTTTCAAACCCGGTTCCAAAAATCAGGCCCAGTTAGAACCGACACCTGTGGTTCTAACCCTCCAAACCAGGTACCTGCTCAACACTGGTTCCTAGTCCCTACTGGGCCTGGTATTGATACCAGCCTAATATTGCTTCAAGTTATATCACCCTACTAAAGTACTTCTATACCAGTGCATAGACCAGACTATAAACCATACTTGGGCCTCTATTCCAGACTAACTCTGGTTCGGACTAAAATCCTTTAAAATATGAATTCTACAAAGAATGTTTTCATGCAAATTTCCCTTTCTAGCTCATAAGGGCTTGAGTGAACTTAGTACCTGCCAATTCAAAAGTGGATGGAAAAACCCAACTGACTCTGTTGTTGTGGATGAACCTGGATGAGCCCTAATTCAGTTGCTGTTGGGTTTAACCTTGGTTAGGTTTCAAAGGTTACTTTTCTACTATAAAGATGTCAAAAGATATTGGGCTTTACAAATTACCTTCCTTTAGTTATAGGTTTGTTAAGCTGCACTCTATCTATGTTGTAGCCCCAATTGTGGTAACATGGGTTCTTCTTTGTTTTGGTCAATTTGCTTGTCAAGTCTCCTTTGCTTTTGCTTGTTAGTTACCTTTGTTTTTGAGTTGGTCTTGTGCAAACTCTAGTTCCTCCACTCCACTCTAAGCAATCCACTCTAAACAACCATACTCAAGTCACATCCACTAAACAATCTAGCACCTCAATAGGGATTTGTGACACCTTCATCCCTTTGCCACAATAGCATAACAACAATGTGCCCCCCACACCTTACACATTCATAGGTCATTGCTGGCAAGTGTAACTTGGAGCGAATTGTCCCCAAACCCACACCCTTGCAAGAGCACCTCAAAGTTTAAAGGTGCCCATCATCAAAGTAGTTTGTAGCAATGTTTTGCAATAGTTGTCAAAGCATCTTCACCCCACAGTAATAAACATCACTTGATATTAAATTTTGCAACATGATGAAAAATTTCATATTATGCACTAAATATGGCCAAAATGTTAGAATTAGGAAAGTCATTTTTGTACAAACTTCCTACTATGATTTTGGTTAGTGATAATGATTGGTCCAAATGTAAGAACTTAAATGATCTCTTATTGTTTAAAGTTAACTTTTTATATATTTATTGTTAGGAACAATAAATAATAAGCATTAAAATTAAATTAAATTATTTTAAAGGTGTAGTTTACAAATGTGCGGTGAAAGTGCTCCCAAAAAACATCATCATCAATATTACGGTTGATTAGTTTTATTTTTTCAAAACATTTCAACAAGTCTTGAATAAACCAAGTTCCAATGTCAATATTGTGATGTAGCCAAAATGATGATCATTCACAAGAAGATTTATAAAAGATTGGTTATAAACAAGATATTAAACTATTTCTTAAAAAAATTTCCTTTTATATTGTTGGTTACTTACAAAACCTAATAAAAAGATTTGGTATTTTTATTTCATTTTTTTTGAAAATTCATGAATTTATGTCTTTTTTCGTAAAAAAATTCTTTGCATAGGTCAAATTCAAAAATTTCAAGTAAAAAAAATGAAAATTCCCCAAAATATATAATTATTAGCACCAAGACATATGTGGATATGGGATTTCATTCTAAGATGTTTTGAACCACATTGTTAGCATTTTGACTTTTGTGGTTTACATGTTTTTTTTTATTAATTATGATCTCTCATAGCATAGTTTTAGATGGAAGTCGTTAGTGATTTTTGTTGGTTTATAACAATACAATCTATATCCCAATTGTGGCCACAACAAGGTGGATGTTTTGTGTTGGTTTGTAACATGGCAACTACTACTATAGCAACATTGGGCAAAAGATGTAAATGTATAGTCATGTTGACATGGATTTGAAAGCTTAAATTTGTGTTGCCCTCAATTCATTGTAGAGGTTTGAAACCTTGTAGAAGTTTGAACCCCTCAAAGGAAACATAGTAGAGAAGAAATGTAGGATTTCTATTATAGAGTTTGAAGTACTTGCGAATTTTTTTTTAATGTATTTCTTGCATATAACTTTTAAGTTTCATTAGATTGAATTATTTTTTGCATAATTGTCGTTAGGTTTTTTTTTTGGGGTTGTTGTGAAACAATTCCTTCTAACATGTGGTGGGTTTAAGTGGCCATAATAAGTAGCACGAAGTTGAAAGGTAGTTGGAAGAATTTAAGGTTTTGGAAACTATTTAAGATGGTTGCAAAAAAGGAATTAGGAGTGTTAGATGGGTTTGAAGGATTGTTAAGGTAATATGTGAAGTTGACATCTATTCGATTTATAGAACAATGGGTGACTCCTGAACTTTATAATGAACTTCTACTTGAGATATTTTCATCACATGTGAACCCATTAAATAGGTACAAGGATTGTCATGACTTCCAATGGGTGTATTGTGCAAGGGAATGGTCAAGTAAGTTGTGACTTTTTGACCACAAGTTTAAAGGGTGCTTAGACACTCCCATTTACCCAAAAATGAAAAACCCCATCTCTATGCCAATGCTTTCCAATTTGATTAATGCCTAGTTATCAAAGGAGTTGAAATGACGAATTGAGAATAATGATGCCTCTTCTATTCAATTGAAGCTAAAAACCAAGCTAACATAGATGTAGAGACAACTTTCAAAAAAATTCCAATTTGTAGTGAACATGTCTATGTCTAGGTGTGTAGGTTCAAGACCCTCAAAGGGTTATTGCTAGAGCTTCATTATAGTAGAGAACATAAAAATGGTGCGCCAAAAAATTCAAGACAATACATGTAAAACCTTTGTTAAAAAGGGGGGCCATCACCCAAAAAATGGCATGCAAGTACATCAAACAACACGTACTCCATGGTGGATGTGCCACAAGAGGAGCTAGATGTGGATGAACCCAAAGTTACAAAATAGATGACAAAGGAGACAAAGTTGCTTTCATCAATTGATCAAGATATAACTACCACTATTGGTAATATATGTGACACTATCACAAAAGCATTAACTTCATTTGATACAACTAGCAATTGCCATGCACAAAAGCATGATAACAAAAGTGACCTTAATATTAAAGGCCTTCACATCCTTCAATACACCTCAAAAGTAACAAATTTTTTTATACCAAGTTTGCTTCATCCCAATATGGGAGGGGAGAATCAAAATGAATCCAAGATGACTTCACACATCCATCCATTTCCATTGTAGGGTGAAAACATGGTAAAGTGTACAACTAAAAGTACTTGCCAATCTACTTGCCAAGTGAACAAAAAGTAGTACCAAAACCCATCACAAAATTGTTATGCATTCAATATTTTTTGTTAAATGATAAAAAATAATAATTTCTTCATTATTATGCATTAAAATTTAAATTTTGCATTGTAAAAGTAGGTTTCAAGTAGACTTTTCTAGATGCAAGTAGCTTTTGAAACCTACTTTTTGTGCTGGAACATTTGATTCAAATATGTGTCAAGTATATTTTACCAAAGAAAAAGTAGATTTGTTTTTTGGTGAGGCCCTTGAATATACAATGATCTTTATGTTATAACTTCATACATGTATATTTCATTAAATTTTCTAATGAAAAAGCAGATTTGAACACCATATTGATTAGTTAATTTCAAACCTATTTATTCCCTACTTTTATTATTCCAAAGTTTTTGGAATTTTGTAGTTGATGTACAATATAAACCCAATTGAGGGCCCAATAGTTTCAAAATGAAATTTAAGTAAAATTTGAATCTACTTTTTTATGCTTTCATGAAAAATTGCCTTGTTTTTTAACTTGATATGTTTTCAGCAACTTTTTCAATATATTTTACCATGTTTTCACCCTACATCAAAATGTTGTTTTATGGGACCTGCACACTTTGAAAAACATTCAACATTCACAAAATCATTATTTCAAACGTGGATGTTAAAGCTGATAAAAATGTAATGGTCCCATGAGAACCACTTGTACTTCTACCAATCCAAGTACCACTCAAGGCTTGTTTAACTTGCTTCCATACATGTTGACGAAGTTTGATTAAGAAAATTCTTCTTTGGATGATTTCAAAGCCATGTTTGATCGAAAGGATGGGATGAATAGATTGAAAATGTCAAGGACACAAAGATCCACCAGAACAAAGGATAAAGGAAAAACTTAAATCTAACTTTCAAACAAGGAATGAGATAAAACTATGCAATTCAAAAAAAGAACACAAGAACTAAAAACAAGAACATGAGATGTGTAAAACAAACATGAAAATGGATCTTTACTATCTTGACATATGTAAACATGAACATGAAAAAAAAAAAACAAGGTTATGGTGGAAGATTGTGCTAAGACTAGTGTTGAACAAATTGAAGGAAATGAGGGGTTTTACTTTTATTTATATCCCTTTGGGGACTTAGCTCAAGGAAGCTTCCAAGGAGGCTTCTATGTGTGTATCAAGTAAAGAAGCTTCTTGTGAACCTTCTTAATTGAGAGTCGACTATGAATTAACTAAAACTTAAATGAAAATTAAATAACTTAACTTGAAGTTGACTGGGTGACGCACTCCCAACTCCTTAAAGGACTCAAATGTGAGCCCAAGTAGAAAACAACGGAAGGAGGAGTCAGAGCACACTCCCTAGCTCACAACACTTTGAGGGGTAGAGGGGTGTGTTAGAGCTCCGAGATGGGACTAGGAAGAGTTGACAAGCTTCATTCACTCACACAGGCCTGCACACAACCCACACAAAGTGGTTAGTGCATAGTTGGAGCACCCTTGGTGCTAGGACGAACCACGGGCAACACGAACACACAAGACTCATCACGGCCCAGACTTGGGGGAAGCCACCACCTTCCCCCTTATAGTATACTCTGCAGCTCTCCACGGAGGTTACATCCAAATGGCTTTTCTCTCCCAGGACTCCCAAGTGGGAGTCCCGAAATCGCGCCAAATGGGACTCCCGCGACTTTGGAACCCCATAACTTTGCGAGCAGACCTCGGATTGCAATGCGGTCTAAAGCAAAGTTGTAGCTCTCGTCGAGAGCTTTCCAATGGTATGTGGCACGCCCCATGAAACTAAGTAAATCAGGTCGATTCCTGACTTTGTGTGGTCGGGAGTCAAAGTGATAGTTCGACTCCCAGCCCTTCTTTTGGCCATAACTTGTGTTTCGGATATCCAAATGAGCAATGAGAGCCCATTTTAGATATCTACGCTCCAAGAGCTTTCCAATGATATAAAGAACGCCATAAGACATTGAGGTTTGACCCCTGCAATCGCTCTATGAAATTTTGAAAATCCACGGGGACTCCATCTCCCAAAGTGGGAGTTGCCTTGGGAGTGTGAGTGTTCACTCTCTCACACTCCCTCACACTTTCTTACACTCTCGGGAGTATGTGATGTGACTCCTGGGCTTCTTCTTGCCTTGATTCCCGGGTTTCCTCTTGCCTTAACTCCTGGACTTCTTCTTGGATTAACTCCCAGACTTCCTCTTGGCCCGCAACCTTACAACCCTTTTGCCTTGGTCGTGAGCCCAAAGCTAGGGTTGCGACACTGGGAGTTAACTATGATTTAACTATGACTTAATTAGGTTAGACATGCCCTTATTTCACCCACTGAAAATAATTGTTGGTAATGGTTTTTCAAAGGCTTCAACAATAGGCAATGGCAAACAATCTTTTCAATGATGCAAAAGGAAGGGGCCCATGTTATTTGTAGGCGAGGTGGGGCATTAATTGGGGAGACTTGGCAAATCCAAGCCCATATGAAATTTGGGAAGTTGAAGGATTGCTCCAATTGATGGTTAAAGTTCTATACCTAGTCACAAAATGTCCAACTACGAACCATCCAAGAATTTCCAATGGGCAATAAGAAAGATTTCATTTATGGTTGGCAAATTCATGAATGGGGTGCACTTGGGAATTCTTTCAATTGCATCTTTACAAAATGGTTGATGTGATAAAAAGACATTGATCTTGGTTGGGTTATTGCAAGAATAGATGTGTGTTTTGGCTATGAACACCATTATTTCAATTATCACAAATTATTGGGTGTCACATGCATATTTGTGTCCTCATTTATTGGGACAAATTGTAACATGTGATTATTTTTTATAACATTATGGAACATGGCAAACACTTACTTTTATCATCTATTCTTTTTGTAACTTGGGTTAGGAGGCATTCCAAGTCCGGAATCAATGGAATGTGAATCAAGGGTAGATACATGGATCAAGATCATCGAGATTGTCATAAGCGAAGGTACTTAGCTAGGGAACAATTATTTGTGAGGCGAGATGTTGGAATGTTTGATGATAATAATCATGTCTTTCATGTCAATGTGATAAAAACATCTTCCACCAAGGAGGTGCAACCTTGCATAATGAGCGGGGAGGATGGTCAATTAGTGGTGGTATTCCTAGAATCAATAATCAATAATTAATAAATGACCACAATTGCTACTAGCATTATCATTATTTGTGACATGGTCGTCTTAATACCTTGATTTCCTAAGAAAATTATGTGCATACTTCATAGCTATAGATTCCCATGCCATTCAAATCCATGCAAAATAGTAGCCAACCAAGGAATTTCACCCAATTCAAATCAAGACAAAACTTTAATCACTTGATATAATTTGGTCAATTTGAATCAAGCTTAACTTGCAGCTAATTGGATAATTTCACACAATTTGAAGTAGGCCTAAAATGCAACCAATTGGATTTATAAATGTGTTTTGCATCCCCAAATTTTGATTACATGACCTAACTTGACTCACCTATAAGAAATATAAGTAGGGAAGTTACATTAACAAAGGGTCACATTACATTGCAAATTATATACCATTCAATGACATGCATGCCCTAGCCATCAACAACGTTTGCAAAAAAATGAAGGAATCATTGTCCATGAAAATGTTGCATTGCTTTATTATGCCCTTAAAAGATGAGGCACTACAATATTTGTGTCACACATTAAGATCATAATTTACTTTCGTCATGTGATAGGTGGATGTTAATCTTCATTTTCGCATGCCATATTTGAATCATAGTATGCAACATACTAGTAAAATGGTTGGTGTATTGTTCCTTGTTCCCATTGTAAAGTTGACAAGTTGCTAGATGAATTGGGAAATGATGTGCCTTTGGATACACATGATTATATCATTTTCTTCAACAACTTCAAAAACATGGAAGTCAACATCCTCTTAGATGGTCTTTAGAGTCTCATGGATTTTGATGCACCCATGTCTAACAAGTGGTTGGATTTCATGTTTGTACATACATTTGAACTTATAAATTACTAGTCTGAAATGGAAGAGGGACAAAACGATGGGCAACAACATACTTCAAGCATTGCTCACATCTGAGTAACAATGTGGTTGTGCCATATTTGGACAAGACCATTGGTCTTTATACATCCTTGAAAAAGAACGTAACATTTAATACGACTTTATACCAAGGTTCCATAGTAACACATTTATCAAATTTGCACATAACATGTGTATTGCATGGATATGTTCCACATGCTTAAATGAAGATGACACAAAATTTGCAACATTTGTGAATATGGATATGTTTGTTTCAAAGGTATTTGCTCAAAAGGACTTTTGGGAATGTGACCATCAAGTTGTGTTCAATTTTTAAACCTACATATAGGAGCAAGGGATGTTAGTTTCATTATTTGGTTATCTTGTAAGTTCAAACATAACTTGTCATGTCATGCAACATGGAAATTAGATATTTCTATAATGATAACATAAGCTGAACATTATGAATTTATTGATATTTCGCTTTGTTATTTCACATGAAAACACATCATTATGAGGAATTATGTTCATTGGAACCACATTACCATGCAACTAAAGCTCCAAAATAACTTATATACAACTACACTACAACTAGAGCATGGAAATATGGGCAATTAATAGATAAAATGCCATTTTAGAAAATCAAGGATTTGTATTTTAGTTGCAATTTAATTGCAAATGGGATACATATATAGTGTAATGTACACATTATACATACGTATGTAGTCAATCATGTTTGAAATTTTAACAAGTTGCACTTTAATTATGTGTGGCAATTACATTACAATTGGTGTAAATGTAACATTCAATCAACAATTACATTACAGCTAGTGTACAATTTTGACACATACGATCATGCCACACACACATTTCCATCCCCCATTACATATGACATTTGCAACTAATTGTCAATTAATATTCACATTAATTCAACTAATGTGCAATTATGTTGCCATTATAAAAATACAACTTTTCCACTATTTTGTGATTATTGTTCAACTTTAATAAATTAATAACTACAAATAGTAATATTTTATCTTTAATATTCAATAATGAATTATTTTGTCAACAAATTATTAACTATTACATATCCATTAATATTTAATTTAAATTAATCAATCTAACCCAAATAATTAGTTTGTTAATTGACTCAAATAATTAATTTTAAAAAATAACTAAATAAATAATTTAAAAATTAAATTGATTCATAAAAATATTAAGTTCAAGTGATCAATCATCACTTCAAAATTTAAATAATTAATTATTTGATAACTATGTATTCTACCCAAATTCATATTTAATCTTTAATATTTAATAATGAAATATTCTAAATAAAGTATTAATTATTAAATTTATTAATAAATAATTTACTTAATTATTATGAATGAATGAATTAAAATGAATAATTAATTACTAATATTAATTAATTAGTTTAATTCAGATAATTATTTTGTTAATTTATTTTGATAATAAATGATTAATTATTTGATAATTGACTAACTAATCATTTAAATTAGATTGATTAATTCAAGAAGAAATTCAAGTAATTATTTATTTAGTTTTATAATGTACAAAATTTAAAAAAACACAAAGAATGTGGATATATATGTATAAGTTGCAATTAATGTGTAATTAAAAGATTCAACCCATAAGGTTTGTCCTTGAATTTCATCTCACATATTATATATAATTTTTTTTTTTTTGTGTGTGATCATAATAAAATACATGTGTTAATTTGGGATGAGTTTTAAAAAACTTAACCCTAAAAACAAAATTGTTAAACCATGGAATTGCCATCAAGGAAAAATGTTGCGGAATAAAAAAAAGAATAAGAAAAAATATGAAAAACACATGAGAGTAAAACTTGTTTATTATCTACTTACCGTTTTGTAGTAGCTATTATCATGTAATAGCTACCATCTTGTAGTAGCTACCATCATGCAATAGACTTGGAAAAAAACCCATAATTACATGCAGACCTTTGATAGCTTATTCCTACCGTCTATAGCACTTGTAGACCTTTTGTAGTTGTTGCCTACCATTTATAACACCTACAAACCCTTTGTGGCTACTATTTATCATTTGTAGCAACATTACCTTCCTTGCAGACCTCAAGTTTCATGTCTATCTCTTTGTTGTTGCCTTCTAGTGGTAACTACCATCTTGTGGTAGAATGTATTTTCTACTCCAAAGACAAAGAATAGAAAGAGAATATCCTATTGCTCTTGTAGAAAAAACAAAAAACTATTACATAAAACATAACAAAACATTATGTAATTTTAATGTGTACTACCTTCCCCCACTATCTAATATCCTCCAAGTAAAACAAAATAAAAAAAATGTGATAGACTTTCAACCATTTTCCATTGCAAGAATCAAAGTACAAGTTACTTCCATATTTTCTACCTCTATCTCCAATGTCACATACACAATTCTTCCCCAAGAGAACTTTCTTAACCAGATCCAATCTAGAATCATACAAAGGAATGATCCACAATCCTCCTCCTCAAAGGGTAAATAAGGAACCCAAGGGTTGAATCCTTATCTTCGTAGATATCTTTACCCTTCTAGATCTCATTATCTTAATCCCTTTCGCACATCCTAGTCAAGGAAAATCCATCCATCCTTTATTCATTTAAATTAATTAACCTAGATGGTTTCACCCCTTAGTAAATAGAAGATGGTAAGTAGGATATTTACCATTAGTAACTAAATGGTTACTAGAATGCCTTTCTAGGTAAACTAGACTAGGATATTATTTCTAGTAACTAATATTACTTTTATTAAAATTCTTCCTAGAATTAACTTTTGATTATTTTGCCCCATAAAGGTAGTTCATTGTATTGACGATACTATTGTTAGAAAACACTTTCACTTTAAAATTCTCCTGAGATTATTTTGCCATCTGATGGTAACCACCATCCAATGACGATACTATCGTCTCTTAACACCCATGGTGTTTTAACCAAACATAGGACAATTTTCTACTATTAACAAAAACATAAAATAAAAAATGTATATTTACATGGCTACTCTTTAGTTTACCTACCCTTTTACTTTCCTACCTATTTGCCTTTACTTGCCTAGGTAGGTAAATAAGTATGTAATGTAGGTAGGTAGGTATGTAGCCTAAGTATGTAGGTATGTCCTACCTACCTACTTACTTACCTATGCTTATCTATTGACCTACCTAGCTACTTATATTTATATTTTTTCAAGATTCAATTAATATGACATGTGGCAACTTTAAATAGTGCCATGTGTCATAATCTAAGACCATTAGAAATGAAAATCATATGGATGGTGGAGATCAATATTTCAAAAGAATAATTTTCACCCAAAAATCCTCGTAATGCCACATGTCAAATTTTGATGGATTGATGAAAAATGATGTTACCATGATAGTTGCAAATTATTTGCATTAGAATTACACAATAGTTGTAATTAAGTTGCAAGAGTTGCATATGTATACGGTTTCACATATAGTGAGTTATATCCATTGCAATTTTTACAACTTGTCTGATAGCACTCATGTTGCTGAGTTGCAATGAGTTACAAATGAGTTGCAAATGGTCATTGCAACTCAAAACCCAATTGCATGGCTAGTTGCAAATCAACCCATTTTCTCATAGTGCATGTAACAAGTAGTTTGCTTACAATCATGTAACATTTAGGCATGCATTTTTTACTTGACCATAGATTGCTCAATGTGAATAGGGTAGTTCATGGTTGGAGGAATTAGAAGGGATAATTCAAAGTTGTGTTATCTAAACATTAGTAGATGATTTGAAAATGAAAGACAATAATAGGGGGTTCACACCTCCCCATGTGATGCCTTTGAAAAAAAACCCAATCTGGTGACGAGGTGATAATTCATGGTTCCATAACAATTGAAAACACATCACATGATGGTAAGAATACACAATTCAAGGTCCTTTGCCATAAAAGAAAGTTTTTTCTCCCTTGTACACCAATTATTACATTTGTTGGGGGGTGCATGAAACAAGGCCTCCATTGGTGGCAAAACAAAGGTCACCTTTAAATGGTAGAGAAAGATATGACAACCCAGCCCCACTACCCCTAGCAAAAAACCAAGATGTTATGCATTCTAGGCATGTAAATTTAATGTCCTTGAGAAATATAACATAGAGAAACTTTAGGAGATTTGCAAAATGTATTTCATTTTATTTCATGATTATAATTATAGCATTGTGCTTGGTAATCGATTCACTACTACCCACAAAAGTCTAGTAGGGAAATATTTCAATCACTAAACTTTGTAACATATTGCCCATTGTGATAATGGTTCATTGGCCAAAAAAATGAATTAGGGCAATTTAAAATGACCACCACATTTTTCTTAACATTACCCATCAATTGTTATGTTATGGTGTTGATGTTAGGTATGTTAATGAACAATGGAACACGTCAATTTTGATTGAATGTATCATGTTACACTTTGCATTGGTGAAGGATTTGCCAGTATGTGTTTGTTTAGTTTCCATTAATACACCAAAACTCATTATAACACACACCTAAAAAAATTAGTCATGGGGCAATAAGATGCAAATCACCACCAATACGACTAGAATGGGTAAATTAATAATTTTGGCAATCCCATTTGTGCATTGTGAAAACATCATATCGACACAATAATTTTCAATGTTGGAATTTCTTTTCCATATCTATGAGTAACAAAATTTAAAAGATTTGTTAAAACATGTTTAGATGGATGGAGTGACAATATTATTCTAGAAAATCTCCCCGATGTTTCAAGCTCCACCCATTGTTCAATGTTTTCTAAGTTACACTTGAATCTTGAGGCACCATTGCAATGTAGTAGCCCATGGTCAATTTTTGCTTTCAACATTTTTTGCTTTTTAGACAAATTTTGAAGTGATGCAAGAAAGTGTTCCAATAGTACTTGGTTGTTTCATGTTTCTTCTACTTGCTCAATTTGAAGGTGACAAATCTCATCTTCTAAATCCACTATTGATGGTTCTTTATGTGTCATTGATGTTGGAGGAGTGTATCAAATATTGCCTGGTAAACATCCTACCTAAGTTGGACGAAAGAAACATTGGAAACCTCCTTCAACAATCCTTTTTAAGGCACCAACATAATGCATTTGGTTCCTTCCACAAGTTTCGGGTGGAAAAGCTGCAACATTTTGATTTAGTGTTTGCATTTTTGTCCATGTTGTGCATACAGGTGTAGTTGCAATAACACGTACCATTAACATTCGTAACAATTGTTTAATTTTTTGTATTTCAAATTGTAAAAAAACAAGAACTACAAATGGATTTGTTTTTATATTTAATTTTATTTTCAATATATTGGTATAGATATCCAAAAAAATAAAAATAAATATAAGGAATAAAAATACGTAAAAACATTTTTTATGATATGTAACTAGTGCTTTTAAATGGTAATTAAGTAGTAAAAACATACAAAACATAATTTAATTTTTTAAAAATGAAATAGGTTTGGGAAAATTTTAATATAGACCTCAAAATATAATATTAAAAATTGAAGTTTTAATTTTTTAAAAAATGATGTATTGAAAAGATTTCAAAAATATTCTTGAAAAACAATTAAAAAAATAAGTTTAAAGGGGTGTGGTTCCTATTAAATGGGTTTGTCTACATATTGCATAAAACATCAAAATAAAAAGATTGATCTAATCCTCATCGGATTTGGATTTATTTGATGAGGTAAATGTGGTGAAGGTTGAAATTCTTTTTGATATGGATCATTAGCAAAGAAGCATAGTGGAAACTTATGTTATTTTGCCTTCGGAAATTAAAAAAAAAGATGTGCATAATCACATGGGTTCAATATACAAATGGGTGAGGAGGAAGAAAATAATAATTATATACTTGACACATGGAATCACAACCACTAATCATGTTAGTATATATAAAATGGGATGAAGTGTAAAATAACAAGTTCCACTCAAATGACCATGATATGACCACATGACTTACTCGCATTCAATATTCATAATAGATTTCATTTACCTCTTGCAAGAAATTAACAATAACATGTATTCAATGGTGACATACACAAACCATTCAATTAGCATGTCAACCAAAAAACCCACATTCAAGTCAACACCCACATATCTAATAGAGCAAACACAATCAACTCTTTCAAAGTACTTTCATTGTTTGATTTGCAAAGTCAATGCAAAACCACTCATTGTTAGGGTCAAATGCAATTTATCAAACCCATGCCCATTGATCACCTATAAACACCATAAACAACAACATTCCTAGCTAAAATCCATATAAAAATAAATTTTGCAAACTATGAAAATAGTGACAAAAAACTTCATGTCAAAATTAACATTTGTGGATAAGATGCATTTATGGCCACTTACCATAGGGTCATAATTGAGGTCTATTCAAGTTACCCAAATTGAAAAGAATTTGGATTAAAATTATGATATTAAATGTGTACCTTACATGTATCACCCATGTTGGATGTTCAGTAAATTTTGGCCATTTATTTGGTAGTCATGGCGTGTTACAATTGCAATTGGTTGGTTATTACAAAACCAACATGAAATGTCAATAATAATTTGAAACCCTCAATAATCATATGCCCTTCAGCCAAAGGGTCCCACAAATGGCATAACGATATTAAAGACCCAAAATTGAATTTTTTCCCTACTAGAGCACATAACGTATTCATTTATGTGCCTTGTTAATATTTAGCAAATCTCCAAGGATATGCAATCAAGCAAAATAAATGGTTGGTTTGGTTGATATTGGTTTGAGTCACAACAAGAAAAATCAACAAATTTCACAACACATAATTCATAGGAAGTCCCCATGTCTACATCTAGAATTTGTGTTTGTTATAATAGCTAATGAACTCAATTCTAACATTTAAATTTGTTCTTACCAAGTCCATATACAAGCACCTAATAATAATAGTGCATCGCCTAATTTAATCCTTGCATGAACATTTGCACTTGTGAAACAAAAAGAAAAAATACTAACCATTCGTAGTTCCCACCTATGCAACTTGCAAATGGGATACAAGAACAAGGAAATAAGATATCAAATTGTCCAAGTAATATCCTGCAAAAAACATGTAAGAACTAAAGAATAGTTCCTCAAAATTTTCAAGTTTTTTCAAACTTGTCATGGTTATATTTTTTTCACCATCCGAGCTAACCTAGCTCCACTGAAAACATCTACTTTATCTTATAGAACATTCTTCAACTTTATATTCAATTCATTAGCATTGTCCATGTTATATAGACTATAACATATTGCAAGGGTCAACCCTAAACCTGGGTAGTAGTAATAATAAGATGTTTTATTGTTTCTAAGAAGCTTTAGAAACACTTGACTCCCTTTGATTGCTTGTTGCACCAACCGAAGAAAAAATATTGAAATTTGTAATATACTATCAAATTTGACAATCCGATATATAACCATGAAAGAAAAGAACCATTTACCAAGTTGAAAACACCAAAAAAATAGCTTATGGACATGAAAAAAACACACAAAACTTAATCCTGCCAATGGGCAATTCATTACCTCATGTATGATAATATATTTGTTTAAAATCAAAACATGTGCTTGTTGTGCTAGGTGAGAAAAATTGCAACAATAAAATGTTTCAACTCATAATTAGAAAAGTGTCATTCTAAAGACCATGAATCAAAACATCAACATTAAAATTGCAAAAACCAACACCATGTGCTAAGTAATCATATGCTAATTTTTCAAAAAAATTCCTTCCATGAATTATGAATGTCTCATATGAAAAGGAAAAAAATAAAATAATAATAATAAAAAAAAGGAAAATAAAAGATAAAGAAAGAGGAAGTAAAAGAAAAAGAATGAGAAAAGAAAAGAAAATAAACAAATAAATTAATAGGTCAGTGGCTAGTACTTTCCGTTGGCTAGAAGATCCCAATACAACCTAGTTGGTACTTTCCACGGCAAAATATCTCATTTGATGAAAACATGTTTCTTTAAGTAAATGAAGGTCCTAAAAATACAAAGGAATAAACCAAGCAAATTATGCTTTACATGTAAGGTAAGGATTAATGTTGTGTCGATATACATGGTGCAACCTAGGGATATGGTACCTATATGAGTACTCATACTAAAGAACCTACTAGTTAGTTATGACTTGAGGCAATAAAAGCCTCATATTAGTACTTGGTATGGGATTTGAGGTAATACCAAAAATACATGAATGTTGGCAAATATCCAAAAATTTAGAGATTAGGTTCAAGTATCATGTTGGATATTATTGCGCTTGATATCTATGAGATATCATAAATTGTGATATTTGGGGTGATATCTAGATTGCTAGATCCCAAAGTTATGAGATTTGGCCATGTAATATTCAGATTTAAAATATTTGAGATTTGGGTAGTATATCAATTCCCTACCCAAATTTGGATATCAAACAAGGGGTAGTTTGGTTTGAAAATAAAAAGGAAAAAAGTTTACAATAAAAGGTAATTAAGTTTTCACTTTATTTTTAAAAACTTATAATTTGAAGCAGCCACTTGAAACCCTTAGTGTTGCACTCTTAGGCTCATAACTATAAAGGGGCTTGAACTTACACTTAAGGTCCATCCTCTTCATTCACATTGTGTTTATGTACTTCTTTCACACATTGTTAGGTTAGTGCTCTTCCTCTAGGTGCTACTAGGTCCATGTTCTTCATTTGTGTTGATGTTGGGTTTCGTGTATTTCTTTTGTGTTGTTGCATCCGTACTCTACTTTCATGTTGCTAACCCTTTCTTTGTGCTATTGTTACATTCATGCTCTTTCTTCACGTTGTTGATGTTATTGTGTTTAGTGTTTTTCCTTGGTGCTACTATTGTTGTTGTGTCCATGTTTTTGTGTTTATAGATTATATTATCCCTTTTTCCACAATTTTTAGTTTGAAAGTTGAAAGTTAGACCCTTTTTTGGTGGTTTACTTTTTTGTGGGACGAGTTTTTTTCTTTCCATTTCTCCAATTCATTTTTTTATTTTTTAAATTTTGGTTTGTGTTTTGTTTCTTTATATATATTTTCATTGATTTATGGTTTTTTTTTGTTTTCATGTTCTTGAATGTTGCATTTGGTGGATTATTTAATTATTTTGTGGTCTGTTGTGAATGATTTCTTACAATACATTTTTGGATTAGAACATTATCTTGCACATCATTTTTGCTTTATGATGTAGAGTGAATGAAATATATATTCTTGCTTGTAAATGCTTGCATTTATTTTCTTTAGGCATCCATAGCAACAACATATTCCATATTCATTCTTTATAAGACATTTGTTTGTTCAAGTTTTTCCACCTTTGGCCTTATTGAATGAAAGGGTGCAATGAAAATGAAAATAGACTAATGCAAAATAAAGGATATAGAATATTCATGAATAAAATCAAATTTGAAGATCATGTAATGGAAGAAACTCAATAAAAATCAAGTTTGCAAATTGAAGGGAACATAATTCCCAAAGATGATGCAAAAATAAAATAAAATAAAATAAAATATTGGAAATAATTGCATTTTCAAAGAAGAAATTGAAGGCTACATAATAAAAATGCCTCATGCTAGTCTTTTTATGTGAACAATAATGCAAAAGTTACACCTCAAATCATGTGTTATACCTTGTGTTATTTCAATCATATGTTATTTCTTTAAATCCAAGAATATAATTGAAGTAAAATTTAATATCATATTATAAAAAAATTGGAATAACATGTCTGGAAGAACAATGTAATATTTAAAAATAAATAAAAGAGGAAGTCAATAATGCAATGAGAGGAAATGTGCAAAGACAACATGCTAAGAAAAGAGCAAATGTATTTAATTCATCCATATTTAATTTTTTTGCTTAAAAAAGGCCTTAAAAAATGATGTGAAAAAGGAAATGTTTTTGAAGGATCTTGCTCTTTTGGTAGTGAAAAGCCATTTACCTTTGTAGTTTGTGAAAAATGTTTGGGTAAAACATTTGATCTTGCATTTGTGTCTTTAAGTTCAATTCCCTTTACAAAAGCTTTTTTCACATGATGTTTTGTTTAACTGAATGGAGAATACCAAACATACATATTTTTTATTTTCCTTAAAAAATGTTATGGGTAGATGCAAGCTATGATGGCTCATGGTAGAATAAGGGTGTTCATGATGTCTTTACACTTGGTATAATTTTTTTGGGATTTGATTGGAAATCAAAGCATGTAATTCTTTAGCTTATTTGAGGTTATTAAGACCACAAGACATGCATTGGAAAAACAACTTGATTGATCTTTTGGATGCATATGGTGTGAAAAATATGACTATAACATATGTAAAAAATAAAGGTTCAAATTTGAATACAATGATAAGTGTTCTCAAGTCTATTATGAAATGTGAAGTTTTGGGCGTAGAAAAAAAACTTTCAAGAAACATGTTTTGGGCATGTTTTCTACAAAGCTTACCAATATGTCACCTCTAATGAAAAAGTTTATAAGGGCTTTAAATATGTTTTTTATAAAGTCTACCCATATAGATTTACAAAAATGCATCATTTGGCCAAAGAAATCTAGTGAAGGTCGATAGGAATGGAACAAGGTTTGTATTGAAGCTAGTTTCAATACGCATTGATGTATAAGAAAAATAAACATTTTAATGTAAACTAAATTAATTTGGTTTTCATACATTGTGGTTTTTATTTTTTTGTTTGCTTATGAAAGTTCTAACATTATTATTTTGTTAATAAGAAAATTGTTCTTACAAGTTTGTAAGTAAAATCATATTGTTCTAGGAAGCACTACAATTCATGGTAGAAATTGTTCTATGTTACAATTGACAAACATCAATGATAATTATTAGTTGTGTTCCTCCACCTCTAACTTGGCACATATTTCATTTGATGTTTTTTCTTTGGTTGTGAATGTTTGTGTGTTAAATCAATCATGTGGGCATTAGTTATTTTCTGATGCCTTGCATGCAACAATTATCATGACCTTGAAATTAAAAAAGAATTTGAAATTGCACTTTCTATGAATAATATGATGGAGGATGATTATGGTGTGGCTTTGGAATTGTCAATGTTTGCATCTAACATCAAAAAGGATATACATGAGGTTTTAGACGGTTTTTTTTCATTTCTAAGGATGTATGAAAAAAAGAAAGTTCAAAATATATTATTTTTAATGTTAGACTCAAGATTTAAAAATCTTTTATTGATTGAAAATAAGGTAGCATTTCAAAAGCATTGGAATCAAAATTTCCAATCATGAATATTTAAAAAATGAATCCTATGATTAGTGAGCCAACCATGAAGTTGGTGAATAGGGAA
>Ga0209611_10006075_pt1 | contig 19962 bp, 17 predicted proteins | sample S1TSphgellanicum_3_FD_187693 | JGI IMG/M metagenome (GOLD analysis project Ga0209611, IMG submission 187693) | Host-associated microbial communities from peat moss isolated from Minnesota, USA - S1T2_Fc - Sphagnum magellanicum MG (SPAdes) (version 2) | ecosystem: Host-associated > Plants > Peat...
CTCCAAAGCTCATCAATGAGGCGCCGCAATCCCTCATCAAATTCGCCGTCAAAGAGCCATGCATTCCATGCAAAGGAAATACCATCAACACAAAATCAGAGATCCGCCGTCACTCTCCATCAGAGGCAGCCAAACCGTCCCCTCGTTCACACGTCAAGTCCAGTCCAGAGAGTTTTCTGGAACGGTCACCCATTGTCCGGCTACAGGTTATTAAACCTCTCCTTTCTTTAGTTTTTCAATTAGGAATATTTACAACATTATCATAACACATAATACATCTCATGATTTGATGAGATCCAATTTCAACCTTTTTCCCATCATTCACACAATAAATTGTTCAACATAAAGAATTCATGTTATGGCCTCTCCAAATTTTTCTTTGAACATATAATTTTTGCAAAATGTTCTTCATTATTTGTTCCCCATTTTTTTCAACTTTGGTATTTTTTGTTTGCACATTTCTACTTTCTACTTTTTCCACATGTTTTTCAATGTTCATTTCATTTTCATTGGTCTCATTTTCTTCAATCAAAATTAAAATTTCATTTTGACTTGACTCCCCCATTTTCTATTAGGATTTTACTTACCTTAAAGGAGAAATTAGAAAGTTAAGTATGGTTTTTTTGCCAAAAAAGATTTTGTTATCTATCTGAAAATCAACCTACACATTTACAAGCAATTAAGAGAAAAGTTAAAAAAAGATGCAAAAAAGAGCAACATCGTGGTGTAGTACAGAGGTACCTTAGTAAGCCATGTTGAAGATGATTTGAACTTTGAACCTCTCATTTAAACACCTACTACAAAACTTGAACCAAAAACCCACTAGAATAAAACCTACCTAATACCTAGTGGGTTTTTTGGTGGGTTTTGTAGCAGGTATTAAACCCTAAACCAAAAAACCCACTAGAATTTAGGTAGGCCTAAACTTGGCAACACTAGTAGTAAACAATGTTAGTTGGTTCTTTATTTTTATGAAGAACCTCTAGTTCTAGTTCCTAAAAAAAAATGAAAAAAATGTCTTGATTTCGGTTCCAATTCTACACATAAGAATAACTCTCTAAAGGTCCAGTTTGTTGGCAGCCCACTTAAAGGAGAAAGATAAGTGGGGCCCGAATAGGTAGGGTCTAGGTTAAGGTAAAACCCTAAACCCTAAACCCTAAGGGTACTCTAAACCCTAAACCCTTGACTAAAGAAAGGAATTTGCAACAACAGAGTCTGTCCAGCACAACACCAACAACAACAACAACGCGCGTGCGTGACGTACTGAATCTCCTACAATTCGGCTCTTCGCTCCCCTTACGTGGGAGTTACAGCAGCTGCCACCTAAACCCTGCCACCTGCTGCTTAAGATCGCCGATGATTCACATACTCCGCCATATTTCTCTCACACCGCCCCCACCCACCTAAACAAACAATCACAATAGATACCCATTCTCACCACACCCAAAAACTCATTCCACACACCCCAAAACAATCACAACACAATACTACTTTCATACCCAAAACAAATCTCATTCTCTCTCCCAACCTTCTTCAAGCTCTCACCCCATCTCTTCAAATACCCATCTCTTCAATAGTCTCAGTAGCAGTTTTCAATTGGGTTGTGAAGAATTTGAGTAGTTTTCAATTGGGTTGTGAACAATTTGAGTAGCTTTCACTCAGGTTGTGAACAATTTGTGCAGGAGAAAATGGGAGATGATGATAGTACTACCATGCCAGCGGAAGCAGCAGCTGTGGTTGCTGCTGGTGATCCGAAGTCATGGAAAGCGGAGTATGCCAAGTCGTCACGCTCACATTGCAGAGCTTGCTCTAAACCCATCTCCAAAGACACCTTCCGCCTCGGACACATGCAACGCGCTCAGCAATTTGCAGGTTTCATGCCCGTAAGTTCCATTTTGGCTGCTCAAATAGACAGATACAACAACAATAATGAGTCAAGACTTTGGCTTTTGCAGATAGGAACTCTTTTTTTCTTTTTTGTCAAGTTTTCCTCTGTGGGTTGATGATCCCTCTGCTGTCCAAGCTTTGCTCTTGTTGGTTTTCTCTTTGTCAAGTCTTCCTCTATGGGGTGATTGGGCATTTGGGTGCTTGCGATTTGTGACTGTGGAATGTGTTTAGAGCTGATCAGATTCATTCTGAGACTCAGAGTTGTTGCCATGGCAGGTGTGGAATCATGCCAGTTGCATCTTCAATGAAGATGGCAAAATCAAATCGTAAGTCCATCTGGGTCGTATGTACCTCCTCCTCCTCCTCTGCACTTGAGTATGTGGCAGCATTGGCAAGACTAGTGCCTCCTACCTAAAATTTTTCTTCATTGCTGGATTGAAGGATATTCTCATACCCAAATTTGCACTGATCATATGAGACTTGATGTTCAGAGATCAATGATCCTTCTGTGTTGGAATGTTGGTTTATGGTTTAAACCCTAAACCCTTCAGAGACAAAATGTCTGAGCAAAATGTAATGCTGCTGCTATTTCCAGGTTGGATGATGTGGAAGGATTGAGTGATCTTCGAGCCACGGATCTTCAAGACCTCCGCAAGTATGTTGATGGTAAGCTGCAGAGATCCTTAATAAAACTTGATTGACATCACATGCCAGTGCCAAAGCCAAAGCACCCATTTACTGGATTGATTCATTCCATTTCTCCTGGGTTCCAACTCTCTTGTTTTGAGTCTCAAGTCTCAACCAAAGAAGGATGGAATTGAACCTTGTTGCTTGGTGGTGAAGGTACACTGGAGCATGCAGTGCATGACATTGTACCAGACAAGGAAGAAAGCCCAAAAGTTGATGCAGCTGGGGATGACGACAAAAACACTGGTGAATACATGATTGAAAATGCCAAAAGCTCACGATCTATCTGCAAGAGCTGCAATGAAAAGATTGAGAAAGGAGAAGTATGTTTGAATATACTCCCTACCATCACCAAGCAATTCCAACATCACACTTTCTTCTTCACACCTGCTGCCATTTCTACTTCCTCTCTCTCTCTATCTCTCTCTTCTAGTTGAGTCAGATCTGTATGTGTGAGAAACACTGGATCATGATGATCTGCACATGTAATCTTTACTCTTGGTGGTGGATGTGATGGAGAACAAATGGGGTGGGTGTGAAACTGATTTTCTCAAGCACAGGTTCTCTTGCTTCATCTTCTTAGTAGTAGTCATTGAAGAGCTCTAGCAAAATCACAAGAGGTGTTTGTGGTGTACCTGGTGATGGGTGGTAAGGTGCGCATTGCGACGATGGTGGACAATCCTCGATTCAGGGGGAAACAACCTGCATGGCGTCACGTCAAATGTTTCCTGGAGAAAAATTGGTGGACAAGCCCTATGGAGGCCATGCCAGGATGGGATCACCTCTCTGTTAAAGATCAAGCACATGTCCAAACACTAGCCAAGGATTTCACGGGTTAGTATTACTGAATCATCGTCAATCTGGAATGATGATCCAAGATGAGAGAGAGAGAGAGAGAGAGAGAGAGAGAGAGAGAGAGAGAGAGAGAGAGAGAGAGAGAGAGAGAGAGAGAGAGAGAGAGAGAATGTCAAGTTGAGACTACTGTTGTCCAGGGTTTAGAACTGAAGTGGAAATCAGAGTGCTTGTTGGTGAAGAAAAGGCATATATTCCTCTCACATTTCTGCATGTGAATTTTGACATTCTGCAGGTGGAACCATAGCAACAAAAGACTTAGAAGAGAAACAAAAGGAGGAGACAGCAAGTCCTGCAAAGACACCTGCAAAGCGGAAAGCTGCAGCTAAGGAAAACTCAAGCCCAGTGAAAGAAAAACAGACAAGTACCTTGAAGGAAACATCAAGCCCCAGCCCAACAAAGGTTGCCCGGTTGTCTAGAAGTTCAGAGAAGGGAACAGCAAAAGCATCAAAGAAAAAGTCAGGCTTGAAAGTCTGATCCAGAGTTGTCTGTAACCACATGCAGCTACATGGTGTAGACTGTTGTTTTGGAGATTCCTTGGCAATTTCATAGATGTGTAAATAAGCTTTCAGGATTTCTCTTTTTCCCAGCAGATGCTTAGCTGTGATCAGTGAATACTGCAGGATTCACTTTTTGGCTGTGCACTGCTCACTACATGTGGGTCATAGTACATTGTGGATAACCATTTGTGTGCTTGAGAAAGGCAGAGAACATGTTCAATTTTAGTTGCAAGATTCATACCTGAGTGAATGGAATGGTGTTGTTTGATAGCGGAACACTGCAGTCAAAAAGTTTGGTTCAATTCACAAAATCAACCTCTGTTTGAAGCAGACAGCTGATGGATGACCCTGTAAGCATTGCAACCTTGCAAAATCTGTTGGCAGGTACAGACTTTCAATCAATCCAATTCAGAAAGAGGGTTTCTTTCTGCAGTTAACCAATCACCAAGAAACTTGAACTGAAAGTGCACTTTTTTTGGGGAAAGGAAGGGTTTAGGTTTTAGGGAACATTGCTGGAACCCATTCTTGACAGCATGCACAATAATCACAGTGTTCCATTGCTGAGAAGAAAAAGTGGGTACCCAAAATCCCATTTCAAAATCTCATCCTACAATACTCCACGAGGTACAATCCACCCATAAAGCAATCTCAAATGATCAAAAGAAAAGAGAGAAGACCTCAGTTTATGAGATGCAAAGTCCCATCAAATTACCCCCATACCATACCTCCCTCCCAGACCTGCAGAATGCAGCTTGACAAGAGTGACTTTGTCACTTCTGACCATCACCTTCTTGCTGCAAGGCAAAACAATCTTGTTTCTCACAAGGAGCATGATGTGTTGCCCCACCCATCAGATGCATCCATCTGGGTGTAGGAGTAGTGTCAACGGTTTCACAAGGATAATGGAAAAGCCCACCAGGGAGGATGCTGGTCAAGGAAGTACTTGTGATTGTGCTTAGTGTTAGCAATCTCCCTATCCTTGTCATGATCTGCTTGTAAGTGTATTGCACCCTGCCTGGGCTTTTCCCCTCATCCTAGTTTTGTAGACTATAATCCAAGATTGTTTGCTGGTGTGACATATGACACCCAGATTGAGCATGATGTACTTAGTACGTGATCATGTTTATTCAGGTCAGGAATGTGTGAAGCAATTCTGGCTGCTGCTGTGGGATAGCAGTATGGACAAATTTTGCAAAGAGCAAGCTGCACAAATACCTAACAAATGAACATTTCATGGAGCTTCTTGAGGAGGATCTGCTCACCGTTCTTTCTAAGCATTGTATCTGCTTGCTTGGTTCATCAGTCCCAGTCCTGTATGATGGTAAACTCTTCCTCTTCCTTTGATTGGTCTGCATGTGCAATTCGCTGGCACCTGTGAAATGGGAAATGTATGTGTTGTTCACAAATTTGGGGGGGGTGCTGCTGTTGTATCAGAGCATTGTGGTAACAAGAGGAAGAAACTGAGGTAAAAGAAGAGGAGGAGGAGGAGGAAGATTGACATACACCAGGAAGTAAATCCTGTCAGGACAGCACACATGGAAGAACCACACCAGGCTGAGCAAGCCTGTCAGGCAGCACACATGGAAGAAGAACCAGACCAAGAAGCAATCCTGCCAGGCAGCACACATGGAAGAACCATACCATGAAGCAATTCTGTCAGGCAGCACACATGGAAGAACCACACCATGAAGTAATCCTGAGAAAAGTATTCGTGAAGTCTGATTGCATGGTGAGGTGCAAGCTCTTCCAGCATTGCAGTCGGTGAGAACGAGCGAGCGAGAGAGAGAGAGAGAGATAGAGAGAGAGAGAGAGAAGCTCAACAACATCAGGCAGAGGTTCAAGGGATGGATGAGCTCCACCAAAACACAACACACTGATGAGAGCTTGACAACCACAACGACAGAAGAGAAGGAAAGAAGATGGTAGTAGTAGAGCTTCTTCACTTGAGATTTGTTTCTTCTAGCTGCAATGCAAGAAGAAGATTTCTGTATGTGGGTTGTTCTGAATTCTGGTCAAAGACTTTTTCTTCTTGCATTGCAGTTAGATTCAGAAACAAAGTTCAAACTGAAGAAGCTCATCTACTACCCATCTTCTTTCTTGCAATTCTGTGACCTAGAATGAATTCCTTCCTGTGTGTGTGTGTGTGTGTGTGTGCGGTCATGGGTTGAGAATCTCTTCTGCTGTTTTGAGCGAGAGATTTTTTGAGTTGAGATTCTTTGAGAGATTAATCTCGCGCTCAAAACAGGAGACCACAAAGCAAAGAAGAAGAAGGAGAGCCAGCCAGCCAGCAGCGGCAGCCGTTGCTGCTGTGGGCCCATTTGTGGATGAAAAAGCCACAAGACGGTTGAGGTGGACGACGCTCATCGCAGTATCTTGTGTTACGGAAGAAGATCCCTTCTTATCTGATGATCATCATCATGATCTTGGATGCAGCAAGAATGTCTGTCATCATCCTCCGCAATGAACTCCTGCTGCTTTGTGGTGTGGTTCATATCGTCCGAGAAAGCAATCGTTCACAACAGAAGACGAAGAAGAAGAAGCACATTCTGTGTGTGATGCTGCTGGCTTCTTCTTCTAGCTGTACAGACGGTTGCTGCTTGCTGGATGTGATGATGGGTTAGTGTCGGATTCATTCTTTCTCCAATCTCCGCTCACCCATTTGCTTCTTCCCAACAAATTTGCCGTTTTCACGTTGTGGGTTGCTGCAATTCTTCTGCAAAAAGTCGCAAACGCACAAGAACTCTCTCTGTCCCTCTCTCTGGTTTTTGTGGGTGTTGTGGGTTGTGGGTTGTTGAGGTTTAAGAAGAAGAGGAAGAAGGAGAAGCGATGACGATGGCGATGGCAGCTGTGAGGGTAACCAGTACCATTCCTGTGTTACAATGGCAACTGAAACCTGCTTCTGCCATGGACCATCAAGCTCGCATGGAATTCACGAGGTTGCAGCGGGGTTCGACATCTTTGGACACATTCAGACCTCTTCTTTGCAGAGACCTGGCGTCCACGAAATGGGGAGGAGGAGGAGGAGGAGTACAACACTTGCAGCAAAGGAGTTGCAACAACAATGGAAGTGTTCGGAGGAAACAGCAACAACAAACGACAATGACAAGGGTAGCAGCCAACAATGCAAACCCTACACGACCATCCTCGCAGCCAAGATTCATACAACACAAGCAAGAAGCGTTCTGGTTCTACAGGTTCTTGTCCATAGTCTACGACCATGTGATCAACCCGGGACACTGGACGGAAGACATGCGCGAAGAGGCTCTGGAACCCGCAGACCTAAACGATCCGGATTTGGTAGTAGTGGATGTGGGAGGCGGCACGGGGTTCACCACTCTGGGAATTGTGAAGACTGTGGATGCCAAGAATGTCACCATCCTCGACCAATCTCCTCACCAGCTTGCCAAAGCCAAGGAGAAAGAAGCTCTCCAGGAGTGCAACAAGATCGAAGGCGATGCTGAGGACTTACCCTTCGAGACCGACTACGCCGACCGCTACATCTCTGCTGGAAGGTATGTAGGAATGGAGACCATCTCTCTATCTATGTCGACGGAGGTTTTTTCAGAATCGATGTTGCCCTCTTTCTCTCGCTAGAGAGACAGACGAATGGTGTCTCTGTCTGTCTGCAACGCAAATCCTTGCCTAGAAAACCATATACCATCTCGCAAAATCGCTCTCTTCCAGTTGCTCTTCTTGCAGAGAGCTTCTTCTCCTCACTAGGAGCATTCTTTGAGGAGATATTTCTTGAGAGATTTCTTGCTCTCTTCCAGGTGCTCTTGAAGAGAGCTTCTTCTTCTTCTTCTTGTAGTATCATTCTTTTTGTCTCTAGTACTATGCAATCTCGGAGTACGAATTCTCTGTCTCTCTCTGAAAATGGGTTTTGGAAAACTGTTTGCACTTCTGTGTGATTGATCTCTTGCAAAGATTCTTCTTCTTGGTAGAATCCATCTGTTCTATGTCTAGTACTTTGCTGCAAGAAGAAGCACGAGTCATATCTCTGAAACCATGGTTTCAGAAACCCGCTCTCACAAACTTCCAGGTGATGTCTCTCACTTGTGTTTGCTGAGCTTCTTCTTCTTGGTAGCATCATTCTTTTGTCTGGTATATAACATGTGCAAGAAGAGCACAAATCATCTCTCTGAAATTGGGTTTTGGAAAACTGCTGCTGGCTGTCTCTCTTACTGATTTTGTTACTGATTTTGAGAATGAGTCATTGGCATATGTTTGTTGTGGCATTGGGTGCAAGCAGCATTGAATACTGGCCGGATCCGCAGCGAGGAATCAAGGAGGCATACAGAGTGCTCAAGAAAGGTGGCAAGGCATGTCTCATTGGGCCTGTGCACCCCACATTTTGGCTGTCACGATTCTTTGCAGATGTGTGGATGCTGTTTCCAACGGAGGAAGAGTATATTGACTGGTTCACCAAAGCCGGTTTCCAGGATGTGCAGCTGAAGAGGATTGGACCCAAATGGTACCGTGGAGTCCGTAGACATGGTCTTATCATGGGTTGCTCTGTCACTGGCATCAAGCCTGAGTCTGGCGATTCACCATTGCAGGTATGTGCACAACAAACCTGACTATTTCAGGACTACTTTTCTTTTGGTCAGAGCTCATTTTTTTTGCAGGGATCAAATTGAGCTCCTTTAGAGACATATACATGTTTTTCTTCATACTGCAAACAAGAGGGAAGAAATTTTCATTTTGAGGGAAGAACAAACTGTGGGCATTGTTTTGCAGATGGGACCAAAGGCAGAAGATGTGAAGGGTCCATGGAATCCAATTTCATTTGCATACAGATTTGTCATTGGTGTGCTTGCAGCGTCCTACTTCGTGCTTGTTCCAATCTATATGTGGCTCAAGGATTTGGTTACGCCTAAGGGCCAACCACTCTAATAGTCTCAAACATTTTGAAGGTATGCTGCACCTTTTATAGCAGCAGCATGGCATGGCAGTGGAAGGGGGTTTTACTAGAATAGAGCAAAGCTCCTAGCAGGCTGTGCGGGAAGCTTAGTGGATGTGTAGTGAGGTCATCATCCTTTAGTTACTTTTACCATTTTTTCAAAGAGCAAGAGAATTACATTTTTTTGTGTGTGTGCAGTTGTTAGAAAGATTGTTTTTGAGTTGGGGAGTTCTCAGTCATCTCAGATTGCTGTTGAATTGCTTGTGAAGTCTTGAAGTTCTTTGTTGAACCTCAAAATGCAAGTACTTGGATTCTGTTGAGAAACGTGAGGATGGCAACTACTTTGAGAGGTGCTGCTCTCGAGAGCATTGCAATGTGTGTCAGGTGGCTTTCACCTTGAGCTGGAAATGACAGAAGAACCTGGAACAAAAGGATTTTGTTCAAGGTAATCAATCACCCAGAAAACCACAAGAATCAAAGCAAAGGTTTGTTGGAAAGAAAAAGTACTGAAAAATGGGATTTTCCCTAAGAACTCTCTCTCTCTCTCTCTCTCTCTCTCCACCAAACCATGGAGACAAACCATCAAACAACCATGCTGCTGCGAACAGACAAACAAACAAAGAAATCAACAGAAAAAGTGGTCCTCAATTTCAAACAATGCAGCTTAAGGAGGGAAAGAAGATTGCAGAATCACAAAAGAAGCTGAGAGATGATGGAGAGGATGTAAATGAAAGAGATGAAATTGAGTTGTTTTGTCTCAAAATGAGAATCAGAAGAGAGTGGAAGGCTTGTCGGAGTTGCATGCAATCTTTCCTCAAAGTCTCAAAAGAAAAAGCCAGGGGAAAAATATTAAAAAATGGCTCCAGCAGGAGGAGGAGGAGGAGGAGGAGGTGGAGGAGAGTGATGATGATGCAAAACACTTTCTTTGTAGTCTTGTCTTTTTCTCTTTCGTGACAAGTGTTACGGCAATGCTCCGCACAAGTGTTGAGTCCTTGGACACAACACGTGGTACAAGTATACCTGTGTGGGAAAAGAAACGATCAGCAGCAGCAGCAACGGAGAAAGAATTGGGGATACTGACTTGGGGTTGTTGCAACAACAAACTGCTGATCAACAACAAACAAAGTTGGTCATCATAATACTCGGAAAACCCTTTCTTCTTCTTCTTCGTCTATCATCATCAAGGCTGTAGTGTTTCCACTAGGCTTTCTTCTGCCTCAACAAGCTCTTCTTCCTCACTGGTGAGCACAATTGTTTTTGGGGAATTGGGTATGTTTGGTTTCAGAGCTTTCTGATCGCCCATTGCAGATTTGGGTGCTTTTGTGTTTGCTTGTTTTGTTCTTGTATCTTTCACTCTTGTGATTGATGATTGCAATAAAGGCTTTTGTACCATCTCTTCTATTCTTCCCTTTGAAACTACCCACTGCTGAATTTTGGTTTTTCTGGGTTTGTTTTGGAGCTCAGATTTCTGTTGACATGCGAGGTTGTTTTTGTGGGTGGGTGTGTGTTTTCTTTTGTTGTTGTTGGGCGAGTTTTTCTGGTTTTTGTTGATTCTTAGGGGTTTTGGGTTTTTGTCTCTTTCTTTCTTTCTTTCAGCAGGAAAAGCCTTCAAAGAACTCATGGACAAGTTGGCCAAGGCAAGGCTCTTGCGCACCACAAGCACCAAAGAGAGAATGCAGGATGTGCTGAAGCAAGAAAGAAATCCTGTCCTGGGTCTCCTCTCAAGGTGAACCCAACCTTCTTCTCTTCCAAGCTTGCACCAAATCCTGCATTTTCACTCCAAGAATAGAGACGTCTCCTTTGATCGCAACAAAAACCCACATCAAAAAACAAAACAGAAAGTGGCAGCACAAATTGGCACAAAGACACAGAGAGAGAGAGAGAGAGAGAGAGAGAGAGAGAGAGAGAGCATTTTGTCCTTGTCTCTCTCCTTACGGCCCATCTAACACTCAGAGGAAATCCTCTCTCCTTTCTCTTGAAGAAAACCTCTATGACTAAAGAGCACAAGCTTGCAAAGGTAGCTATGAGTGGTCTCAAATTCAGAAACCTTTGTTTTTCCATGGCATCTTGATAGAACTTTCTCCATGTTCAGGTTGGTGGCGCATGGGAAGTCAATTCTCCAACCTCACCAGTTGTCAGATCATCTAGATGGTGCCACAAACGAGTATGGAGGAGCTGTCTCTGGGGGTCCTCTTGCTTGGGTATTCCAGTGCACACAGGTAGGTATTGTTTGCCATTCACCTTCCTCTTTCTTTCATCCTGGTGTGAAGTTAGATTTGATGTGGATTGCTGAAAGGCACAGTTCCTTTTCCAATACTGTCTGGAGTCGGCCTTTTGATGATCCTGTGATCTAGCCAACAACCCACATACTAAATCTGCATGTCTCTGTCTTCATGATGATGCTTGCAATGATGCTGTTGCTTGTCCACAGTAGAAGAATATAATAAGCATACATGGTGTGTTTAATTGTGTGCGAAACATGCAGGAGGTTGTTGTTTTTCCACCATGGGTAGGATTAGCTGTGCGTCCAAGACCAGGGGTATGGGAGCATTTGGTGATCAATGTCGAAGAGCTGAATGTGGAACTGCTCACTGTGTCCGAGTATCTTGCATTCAAAGAACGCTTATTGAATGGTGCAGAGTAAATGCCCATACTCTCTCTCTTCCTGCAAAGTTAGACCACACCATAAAAACTATGCTCTTGCAAAGAGCTCTTGAGTGTCTGCCTGTTTTCCAAACGAAGACAAAACTACTGTTTTCCAGTGAGTATCTATTTGCAAGTGTCATGGAAGGAACTAATGTATGTTTGTTTGTTTATGTGTGCTGCTACTACTACTGGTGGCACTGATTTTGTTTGCTTTTTTTTTTGATCCAGATTTGGGGTGTAAAATGTTGTGCAGGAATCCAGATCCATTTGTTCTCGAATTGGATTTTGAGCCATTCAATGCAGATTTCCCACGGATGACAAGACCTAAGTCAATTGGCAATGGGGTGCAGTTTCTGAATCGTCACCTTTCGTCACGGTTGTTTCGGGACCCTGAAAGCATGGATCCACTCTTTGAGTTCCTGCAACTCCATACATACGGAGGAGAGGTAGGGTATTCTTGCTCAGGCATGACCCAATTTCCTTCCCCTGTTTAACATCAAACTATAATTTATGACAAGCTCATCAGCTTCTTTTGCAAATAAATATGTAAATTTCTCTTTCAAGTCCTGTGAGTAAAAGGACTGAAGTAAAACACTTTGATGCAGACTTTGATGCTCAATGAGCGGATTCCAAGTTTGAGCAAGCTCCGACCAGCCCTAATGAAAACAGAAGATATTCTGACGAAGCTTCCAAAGGACACCCCATATTCTGACTTTGAGCTGAAGTATGACATGCTTCTTTGTTTCCTTACAGATTTCCATTTGCAAAAAACTTGAGATCTTGCACAATAATGGTAAAGAGTATAAGGGTAATGGTCATTTGATTTTGGACTAGAAGAAAGAGAAATGATGTCTGAAAGAAAACACCCAAAAATCTATCTTGCTGCAAGTGTACAGGTTGCGGGAGCTGGGTTTGGAGAAAGGATGGGGCAACACTGCAGGTCGGGTGCTTGAAAGCATTCATATGCTGCTTGATCTTGTTCAAGCCCCAGACCCAGAAACTCTTGAGAAGTTTTTGGCAAGAATGCCGCTGCTGTTCAGTGTCGTGATAATGTCACCGCATGGTTACTTTGGACAGGAAGGTGTTCTAGGCATGCCTGACACTGGCGGCCAGGTAAAACCCCTTTTCCAAAACTGTCAATTGCAAATCATCATGAAGAATCTCTGCACTGTACTTGCAATGCAGATGATGATGACAATGGGCCCCCCTGTACAATCAACTCCCAGAAACAAACCACAAATGTGAGCAAGCGAGGTGAAGATGACAGTATGATTTTTTTTCACTTGCAGTTGGTGGTTGCAGGTTGTATATATTTTGGATCAAGTTCGGGCGATGGAATGTGAGATGCTTGAAAACATTCGTCAACAAGGTCTTGACATAAAACCTCAAATTGTTGTGGTAAGCTTGTGCACTGTTGTTGAATAGATCCAGCCATTTTCAAACACTGAGTTGGTAATCAGATGGTAGTCAGTCAGTCAGTAAAGAAGATCGACTGACAGAATTTGGGTGATTGTTTGTTCCTTCCATTTTTGCAGTTGCAAAACCAGAGAGAGAGAAAAAGGGATTCTGAGGACAGAATTCTCAAGAAGAGTTTGTAGATTTAAAAAAGTGGTGGAGTGTTTTGCAGGTAACCCGTCTGATACCAAATGCCCATGGCACAACTTGTAATCAGCGGGTGGAGAAGATCATTGGGACCAAGCACTCTTTCATACTCCGTGTTCCTTTCCGCCATGAAGGCCGTGTTTTGCGCAACTGGGTTTCAAGATTTGATGTCTACCCTTTCCTCGAACAGTTTGTTGTGGTCAGTCATAACTATCCTTGGCAAGATCAAACAAACAGTAGCAGCACAGCCTTACTGCAGTTTTTTACATTTTTGGTCAGTCAGTCAGTCAGTCTCTGACAAATGAATCCAGCGGCCCTTTTGCAAATGTGACTTTATAAGAGTGTATTACTTTCACTTGCAGGATGTGGCGAGAGAATTGAGCACTGAATTGACAGGGAAACCTGATCTCATAATTGGGAATTACACAGATGGAAATCTGGTAGCCTCATTGCTTTCTCACCGACTGGGTGTCACACAGGTTTTTTTTTTCCTATTCCTCCTTGGTTTTATGCTCTCAATTGCTGTCACTATATCTTGCTACCTCCTTAGCTGGTGGTGGTGGTATATTTACCCCTTAAAACATCCCCATATGCAATTTCAGGAGCTTATGGTCATGCCACAGTTTTGATGATTGAATGAAAAGCATCTTGGTTGTTTGTGTTGTTCCAGTGTAATATTGCACATGCATTGGAGAAGACAAAGTATCCAGATTCGGATATCTATTGGCAAAAGTTTGAGGAGAAGTACCATTTTTCATGCCAGTTCACAGCAGATCTCATTGCCATGAACCATGCTGATTTCATCATCACCAGCACATATCAAGAAATTGCTGGCAGGTATTTGGCAACCCCAAGAGACTTAAACCCAATCCTAGTTTCCAAACTTTGCTTCAAAGAACTTGCTAGTATAGAGATGCTGGTTTTGCAGCTTCATGGCTGATACTATGAGTCTCTGTATCCTGGTAAGCAAATGGGTTGTGGGTCATCAGCTAGCCTCAAACTAAACTGAACATCTTGGATGAAAGATTTACTTCTGGTATTCTATTGTTAACAGATCAAATACAGTGAGTTGCACTCAAGAGGATTGTAACAAGTTGGTGGATCTGGGTTTTTTTTTTCTTGTGTTGAATAATGTGTGCAGTGCGGAGACAGTGGGACAATATGAGAGCCATGTTGCATTTTCTCTTCCAGGATTGTACAGGGTGGTGGATGGTATTGATGTTTTTGACCCCAAATTCAATATTGTGTCACCAGGTGCTGATCAGAGTGTCTATTTTCCCTTCACCGATAAGGAGCGACGCCTCACCCACATTCATGAGTCCATAGAAGAACTTTTGTTCAACCCTGCACAAACTTCTCAGCACATGTTTGTCTTCATCCCTGGATCTTCTTTCCTTGACCTATTTATGAGCTCATCATAGTTGCAGATCTGCAACTATTGCTACAATGCTAACTTATGCAATTTGGTGACAGGGATGGGTCCTCTCAGGTGTGGTTTTGCACTGTCAGAACTTCTCTTTTTCTGATTGTTGACCATGTTTTTGTGCAGTGGTACGATAAAAGACCGATCAAAGCCTATCCTCTTTTCAATGGCACGACTAGACAAGGTGAAGAACATCACAGGTCTGGTGGAGCTCTTTGCCAAGAACTCAAGGCTGAGAGAGTTGGTGAACCTGGTGGTGGTAGCTGGCAATATTGACCAGAGCAAATCAAAGGACCGGGAAGAGATCTCAGAGATCGAGAAGATGCACAACCTGATGAATGAGTTTGATCTCCATGGCGAGTTCCGATGGATCTGTGCACAGACTGACAAGGTCCGGAATGGAGAACTGTATCGATATATTGCAGATTCTCATGGTGCATTTGTTCAACCAGCACTGTACGAGGGCTTTGGATTGACTGTGATTGAGGCTATGACATGTGGCCTACCCTCATTTGCCACCTGCCATGGCGGACCTGCTGAGATTATAGAAAATGGTCTTTCGGGATTCCACATTGACCCATTTCACCCTGAGAAGGCCAGTGAAGTCATGGTGAACTTCTTTGAGCGCTGCAATCAAGAGGGAGACTACTGGATGACTGTCTCAAATGCAGGCCTTCAACGAATCTATAGTAGGTGAGTGAGAGAAACTCCCAACCCAAGTCAGGAGGTCTCAAAAGGACTTTAACAATCATCGCAAATTGACACAAATTTTTCTACAACAAATTTTCTTATTCCTGTGGAAAGGGTGACATGTTGGCTGATATCTGGCTTGTCGAAATTGACAAAAGAGAGTTGATGGGTTGTGAAAGGTATACATGGAAGATCTACGCTGAGCGTCTATTGATGCTGTCACGGGTCTATAGCTTCTGGAAATATGTATCCAAGCTTGGTAGACGTGAGACCCGACGTTACCTTGAAATGTTCTACATTCTGAAGTTCCGGGAACTGGTAAGACAATTTTACATTCTGTGAAAAAAGATATAAATTTTTTTTCCTCCTATTTCTCTTCCACAATATATAATAAGGATATAAAATATTCCCCCTTTTGTCTTCATTTTTTCGACTAATATCTTATTGTGCTCAATAAGTAAGTAGTGGGTTTACACACCCACATCTGATGAGAAGAATGTCTGTCTCTGGTTTTTCAGGCCAAGACGGTGCCAATAGCAAGTGATGAAGATGAATCTGTGCAAGAAGAGAAGAAGAAACTATAGAGCTCCATCATTCAAAAGTTGATGCATACACATATCACAGGTAAAACATTCACAACTGACAATTTGGAACAAGAAGTTTGTAGATTTCCTCAAAACCTGGGGGGTTTTATTCTGAAATATTTCAGCTTGTTTTAACATTTTTCTTCATGAAACTTCTCCCCAAAAAACTATCATCAGAGTGAAAAAACAATGATGACCCACATGTTGCTAACCATGCAACTTAACTTCTATTACCTAGTCTTCATAATTCTTGCATGAAATTTAGTCTTTGAAATGACTGCAATCTATCATCTCTCCATGGGTTTTTACTACTTCCTTAGCTTGAGTGCCTTAACTTTTGCAGGTCCTAATGCTTTATATTGTGATATATTTTTCCATAGTCAAATTTTTTTCCCCAATTTGGGTTTCTTCATTTAAACAATCAATTTTGTGTGCTTTTGAGTAAGATGCCCATCTAGATTTTTGGATCTTTTGGTTGATTTTTGGAAGCATTTTTAGTGGCGTTTTTTTCGTTCATATCAGATCCATAAGCTATGAGTGTCTTAACCACATGTTTTTGAGGTTTAAGGTGTGTCAAAAGATAATTCATTTAAAAAATCTAATTGGGTTTTTTTAAAAGCCATTAGAAAAAAAAGGAATATGGCAATTGAATTTGTTAGTTTGACAATTGTGTTTTTTGGAAGCTTTTTCTTAAAACAAACTAGTGAAAGTTCATTCATATATAATAATACTTGTACCTCCTCTTCTTCTCCTAGCAAGGTACCCTTTTAATAATGTACCTTTCTCCCTTACAAAAAAAGGCAGTTCCATTTGTGATGATGGTGTAGAAACATATGTTTTGGATGAAGTACAACCCTTTTAATGCTGCACCACCACTGAAGAATTGGGTTTGAGCTGAATTGGGTTTTTGAGCTAAGTCTAAGTTTTACTCAGGATCTAGTGCTTGTAAACAGCACTTTGCTCTTGATTGGCCAGCTCTGATGATAAAGGCTATATAGGTGTTGTAAGTTCTCTCATTTTTCATGTTTTGAGGGTGAGGATTGATAAACATTGTTATTCACAAAGTGAGGAAATTTTATTAAAGCTGAGTATAAATTGTTGGGAGGGGATATCTAATGCATGGTATGTAGAAAGTAATAGTACGTGCACCCATGAAAGGAAAAAATAAAAATAAAAAATGGGGATGAAACTTCAAATTTCCTTGGTGGTACAACCTGAGTTTCATCCCTTGTTTATTATTATTATTTTAGTTTCATCACTTTTGTAATCAAACTCTAGGTACTAATGTTGTCTTTCTTTTATTTTACAAATATTTCCAATAGCCATTTTGAAATTTCTTTTAGCCAAATTACTAAATTTAGCTAGAGAGAGAAAAAAATAAAAAGGTTATCACAAGGAAATATTGCAGGCTTTCTTTTTGGCATTTTTTTTCCCCCCCAAATTGCCAAAAATTTAGTGATAAAACATTTGTAAAAAGCCCAAATATGGGGTATGGGTGAGGTTAACTCCGATATTAAATCCACCACCACCCATGGTGGATATATGAGCTCCTATTAGTGTCTATCATATCCAAAATAATGTGAATGGTATTTCCTCACCCCCATACCTAAAATGCGATCACTTGAATGTAATTAGATGGGCCAATAAATATCACCACCGACCAATCAAAATTGATCCTTTCTTTTACTAATCATTTTTGACAAGCACTATTTTAAAAATATATTCACAATGCCCAAAAATTTAGTTTTATATTTACATAAGGCATTAATTTTATCAAATTATAGTTTATGGGTCCTATTATGGCTATTGAAACTATAGCTGCAAGCCCAAACCCTACTACCCCTTGGAATCCTAACTGCCTCTTTCTTGGATGAAACAAGTAATTATTAACAAGCAAGTAACCACAAGATGGTTTTAGTGGATGAAATTGGTGATTCAACAAAGTTTTTTATTTGACGAATTCTCACATTTTTGCGACCTTAAGAATATGATTTACACCAAAAAAAGGGTTTTTTTTTGTTTTTTTTGTTTTTTTTTGTTTTTGGGTTGAAAAAAAGCCTAAAAAATTGGCCAGATTTTGTGAATACACACAACACTATGTGCTAAATATATACAATAAGTTCCAAAATGTATTCAAAATATAAAGGATTTAAAAAAAATTCATAACTGGTCTATTAGCCAAATTTGGCTAAATCTTTTTGTGGACGATTGCCAGTTTGGCTACATCAGAAAATTGGTAAAAATAAAATTAAAAATAAAATAAATAAAATAATTATTAAAAAAAAAAACCTTGTCTGTGAGGTGATTATTGGTAACTTTTTATTCAATGTCTACTTTCGGTGCCTATATTTTATTGATAACATTTAATTGATGCTTAGTACAATTAGTTGCTCGTACACCAAATTTTATTTCAATTTTTACTTGATTGATTACATACCTTTTGGGGTCTTTGCTTCTCTACCAAAAAGCTTTTCGTCATACATTTAAAAATTAAAAAAAAAAGTGTTCAGTCTTATCTTTTTAACTAATATAATTCTGGAAGAATATAACATGATGATGATGATGATGGACAATAATTGAATTGTGACCAAATTTATATAAAAAAATTAATAAAAAAAAACTACAAAAAATTTTCAAAATGAAAATATGGTGCTTAATCCTCTCACACTTTTGTAAGGGAATTGGACCTATAGGGTAAGGCCCTACGGTGAGGGCATTACTACTAGAGTTAAGGGCTTAAATGAAGACCAAAGTAAGGGTCCCATTCTAGTAATGCTCATTTTGGACCTAAGATGAGGCCGACCTTACTAGAGTAAGGGTCTACATGATGACCAAAGTAAGGGTCTTTTTCTAGTAATGGTCACTTTGGACCTAAGATGAGGCCGACCTTACTAGAGTAAGGGCTTACATGATGACCAAAGTAAGGGTTTTGTTCTAGTAATGCTCACTTTGGACCTAAGATAAGGGTGGCATTACTAGAGTAAGGGCTTACATGATGACCAAAGTAAGGGTTTTGTTCTAGTAGATGCTCACTTTGGACCTAAGATAAGGGTGGCATTACTAGAGTAAGGGCTTACATGATGACCAAAGTAAGGGTCTTGTTCTAGTAATGGTCACTTTGGACCTAAGATGAAGCTGACCTTACTAGAGGAAGGGCTTACATGATGACCAAAGTAAGGGTCTTGTTCTAGTAATGCTCACTTTGGACCTAAGATAAGGGTGGCATTACTGGAGTAAGGGCTTACATGATGACCAAAGTAAGGGTCTTGTTCTAGTAATGGTCACTTTGGACCTAAGATAAGGGCAGCTTTACTAGAGTAAGGGCTTACATGAGGAACAAAGTAATAGCCCCATTTTAGTAACGCTCATATACTTTAATGTAGCATAGGTAGGTAGGAAATTAGGGGTCAATTTTGCCATTGAAGAGTGCCTGAAAATCTACCCGGACTTCCTAAGCATGTTCCTAAGACTATACAAAACCTACCACCTGAATGGGTCAGTAGCAATTGAAAGTTGGGCGAATGGGGGTTTTTTGAGCCTACTCAAAACAATACCCCAAAAAAGAAAAAAAAAAGAACAAAAAAAAGGAAGAGGAATTTTTTTTCCCATATGTGCCCCCCAAATTTTTTTTAATAAATAAATTTAAAAAATAAAATAAAATAAAAAATAAAAAAAGATATTCCCACTAATTCCCTCACCTACCAACCATGGTATCACAAGTCCACTAGAGTTCTAATAATTTGGTTTCTAACAAGTCAGGTCTGACACTAGTTTATTTTCTGTGTCTGTCAGAGAGAGTAGGTGAAATCCATTATGGTTATTATTTATTTAATTAATTAATTTATTGTAGGATTTTGGCCCTATGAAAACCCTAATAAATAGGTGGTAGACTTTTACCACTTTGCCTACCTACAATTTATATGACTAGTAACAACTAGTACCTAAATTAAACATACCCTAACAAATAACCTAAATGGATCCACTAGGTGTTCAATTATTCAAACATCTATGCCTAAGCTTTTAGACCTAAGGAACATTTAAAAAAAAGAAAATTGGATTTTATTTATTTATTTATTTATTTTCATGTTTTCAACTTGAAAAATATGATTTCAACGCATACACATGATTTTCATGAAAAAAATGGCCCTAGATCAGCAGATTTTTTTTTTAAAAAAAAAAAAAAAAAAAAAA